>Ga0209340_1000144_pt1 | contig 99202 bp, 87 predicted proteins | sample EPASupsiteSAE323_FD_187266 | JGI IMG/M metagenome (GOLD analysis project Ga0209340, IMG submission 187266) | Bioremediated contaminated groundwater from EPA Superfund site, New Mexico - Sample SAE3-23 (SPAdes) (version 2) | ecosystem: Environmental > Aquatic > Deep subsurface > Groundwater >...
AACGAGTTATCGAAATTAAAGATGATCAAATTTTTGTCGGGTGATCTGATCATGTCAGAAATGACCAAAAAGCAGAGAGAGATAATCAAACTCTTTGGGTGCAGTGCCTAAAAGATGGGAGTTCAGGTTAGAAATCTATAAAATACTTAATGAAATGATAAAAGATCCTCGAAATCATGTTGTAATAATCAGCGGACGTGACAGGCAGATTCTGGATACCTGGTTCGGTACACTAAATATCGGATTAATATCAGAGCACGGGATATGGATTAAAGAAGCCGGAAAAGAGTGGGAGATGAATTTATCTGTCTCAAGAGACTGGAAAACGGAGATAAAGCCAATCCTTGAGGTTTATGCTGACAGAACACCCGGATCCTTTGTTGAGGAAAAAGAATATTCTCTGGCATGGCATTATAGAAATTCAGATCCGGATTTGGCTGGAATACGGGTTATTGAAATGCGGGAAGACCTTATCTTCAGGACGAAGAACCTCAACCTGAATCTTTTGAAAGGTCATAAGGTATTCGAAATCAAGAATGCAGAAATTAATAAGGGAATTGCGGTTCAGCGATGGATTAAAAACGGGGCATTTGACTTTATTTTTGCAGCGGGTGATGATAGTACGGATGAGGATATTTTCTCGGTACTCACCACAAATGCATATACCATCAAAGTCGGCCCAAATCCTTCTCTGGCCCAGTATAGTGTTAGATCAGTTGATCAGATCCGGGGTTTATTAGAGCGGTGTTTTTGCGGGAGTATAAATTAACAGCAATTATTAATTGGTTGATACCCCGGGGCTTTGGTCAGGTGCCAAAGATAATTATTTTATTTCCGGCAAACGTGGTAAATTTTAGAATATCAGACTCAATCTCACATCGGAATTCACAAGAGAATAGACCTCTTCATGGTTTCCTGTACAAAGTCGATCCAAAAACACAGGTTTCCGAGAAAGGAGATGCTTTCTGTAGAACAAACAATAAAGATTCATGGGAATATAAGGATATTAAATTTGGGAAAGACAAATTTAAGGGAATAAAACCTTTCATTCAGATTTTGATTATTGTATAGTTTACCGATGAGTAATGAGTGAAAATAAAGCAGTGCTGATCATTAACCTTATAGCACATAATTTTGGTTTATGGGTAAATACACTCCGAATCATTCCTTAAAGATGACAGGTTTCAGACAGTCATTGATTATCACTATCATAATTAGAAAATTATACCGTTTCGGTGGACAGGAATAATATTACAATATCAGGTTGCCAGGGTGATTCAATAGTGTGAAAGTTGGATCTGGATTGAAGATCAATCCTTGAATACTCAACTGAACTGAAATGAAAATTATAACTAACCGGAAAGGTTCAGCAAATTGTAAACCTCTCCTGGTGACTTTATTTTAATTAATAAATATCGGCCCGGGTCCGTTAGGCTGCACTGGTCCGCCTGTTGGCCCTCCCGGTTGATAAGGCATCTTTCCACCCGGCTGTACAGGCCCATATTGGCATTTTCCAGGTCCATATGGCTGTATCGGTCCCTTCTGTTGATTAGGCATCTTTCCAGCCGGCTGAATTGGACCATACTGGGGACACTGCCCGTTAGGTTGTACTGGTCCACCTGGTTGTATCATTGGCTGATTTGGTGGATTTTGCACAGGTTGACTACTACTAACCGGCATAATAATGAAAGATCCTACCAAAGCAGCAAGAATGAACAACACCATCCATTTTTGCTTCATACAAGTATACTACTTCGTGATAGGATAAAAATTTGCCTATTACATTAATACTATCAGGTAATGAAAAAATCTCTGTTTTTTGGGATTATTATGGTTAATTAAAGTCGGAAGTTTTTTGGAGATTAAATAATAAAATAAGAGAAACCAGGAGAACCGTATTAACCAGATGAAAGATCTGGTTTTATTCCCGAAATATTTTACACCTCAAAACTGGTAACAGCTTTTGATACTTCAATTGTACCGGAGTTTACCTGCTGGATTATCTTCTTTAATTCATCGATTGATGCAGCAGACTCTTCAGCTATTCCTGCAATTTCTACTGCTTCTTTAGTATTTCCTTCAAGCATATTAGATATCTCATTTATACTGGCAGTAACCTCCTCAACACTTGATGCCTGCTCTTGTGTCATTGCTGCTACCTGTTCGATGTGCATGGATATGCCTTCAACAGACTCAGCCAGTCTTCCAAAAACCTCCAGGGTATCACTCAACGCAACATTACCTTCATGGATGGCTTCTGCGGCAGTTTGTGCTGAAATTCCTGCATCTTCCGATTTTTTCTGGAGCGATCCAATCATTTCTGTAATATTTTCAGCAGATGTTCTTGACTCCGTAGCCAGTGATTTAACCTCTGCTGCAACAACTGCAAATCCCCTTCCCGCTTCACCTGCTCGTGCTGCTTCTATGGCTGCATTCAATGCAAGAAGATTGGTCTGACTGGCGATATCAGATATCAGACGTACTATCTTTCCAATCTGATTCATATCCTTCTGAATTTCACCTATCAGCCGGTTCATATCTTCTGCACTGACTGTTATGACCTGCATTCCTTCCTCAGCCTTTTTGGCAAGCCCGGTACCTTCTTTTGCAAGGTCATTGGTCTTATGGGTAAATCCTGACACTTCTTCAGTCTTTTTGGATACTTCACCCACGGTAATGGTCAAATCTTCCATAGCTTTTAGTATCTGTTGAATACCTGAGTTACCCTGATCAGCATTGGCAGATACCCTGGCTGCACTATTTGCCATCTGCCCGGCTCCTTCTGCAATCTCTCCGACATTTATATGAGCTTCATCTGCATTTTCAGACAGACTTTTCACCTGTAAATTAATGGTTGAGATAGCTTCTGCAACCTTATCACCGATCTCGTCGAGTGCTGACCTGAATGATATCCAGTCCCCCTTTATCTCCTGTTTCTTATCAAACCTGGCGGTAAAATTATACCCGGCATATTCCTTGGCAATTCGCATTGCTTCTCTGACCGGCAATTCCATAGTTGCCTGGGTCTGGTTCATTCCTTCAATAACCCTGCGATAATCTCCTTCGTGGGCCGTTTGTTCTGCACGGAATGAGAGATCTCCGGCAAGAGCAGCAGATGCAATTAAAGTTGAATCCCTGACAAGACTGGCAATAGCTTCACGTGCTTTATTGACTGCCTGAGTTATTCTTACAAATTGTTCTTTTGCTCCGGAGATTTCCCGATCTGCATCAATAACAGTCGAGGTGAAACCGGTATTACCATGTGAGAGATCAGACAGATTCTCGTACAGGTTACCAATTGATTGCTCAAGATAACTCACCATCTTCTTAATGGTCGTAATATCAACGTACATCATGACCATTTTAGTAACCTTATTATTGGCATCCAAAAGTGGAATATAAGTGTAATTCATTATTCTTGTAATATGTCCGAGATCAATGGTTATTGTTCCTGTTCCTGCTTTTTTGGCAGAGATTACATCACCAAACCCTGTTCCTTCACGTTCAACAACCTTAATCTCATTAATATTCATCGACAACAATTCAGACTCGGACAACTGAGTTATATCCATAAATGCCTTATTTGAAGAGAGTATTTTACCCTCCAGATCTGTTGTTATTATCCCTGCAGGACTATCATCTACCAGGGATTCAGATTCCAATAACTTCTCCACGAGTTTTGTCTGATCTGAAAAAATTTCAATAATCCTGTATACTTTCCCCCGTGCATCCTTGATGGGTATATAGAAGAAATCAACATGCCTTATACCAACCGGGAAATCTACAACCAGATTTCCGCTTTCGAGTCTTCCTGACCTTACGGCATCAGCTGCACTGGGTCCGTTCTTTTTTATAACATTAAAATCCTGTAGTTTCATATTGAGAAGTTGCTGTGTAGAATATCCGCTCATTTTAGAAAATGCGGGATTTACATCAGTGATCCTGTAATCAAGATCCATGGTAAAGATTGCATACGGATTCTCTGAAAGAAATGCTTTATTCTCATCAACGTACGTCTTTTGTTCGGTCAGGTCTGCATATACTGATATTACTTTCTGGACCGAATTATTCACATCAAGGATCGGGATATAAGTATATTCCAAAACTCTGATCCTATCGCCAAAGTCTGCAATCATTGAACCTTTCCCTGGTTTTTTCGAAGCAATTACTTCAGAAAATGTAGTTCCTTCCCTCGAAATGAGTTTGAAATCGGTCAGGGTCATCGTCAGTAATTGTGCCTTGGGAATCCGCGTCAGGTCTAAAAATGCTTTATTGATCCGGAGTATTTTTCCCTTGAGATCTGTAGTGATAATACTGGTCGGGTTTTCATCGATCAGTGTTTCAGATCCGTGGAGTTGCTCTGTTATCTCAGTTAGATCAGCAAATATCTCGTAAATCTTAATTATCTCTCCATTTGAATTTAAGACGGGTATATACGAATACTCCATATGCCGTATGCCTGTTGGAAAATTAACAATAATCTTCCCTGTGACTGTCTTTTTATTTTTAAGTACTTCCTCTGCAGAAGGACCGTCCCGGCGAATAATTATAAATTCGTCCAGATGTTTAGAGATCCACTCTTCCGGTTTGTACCCTGAAATTTTTGAAAAGGCAGGATTGACCTCTGAAATAGTCAAATCCGGAGTTAGAACAATAAGAGCATATGGATTTTCCTTTACTATCGCATCGTTCTCCTCAATGTTAGTCTGATCACTTACATCAAAGACTGATGATAGTATACATGGTTTATCCTCATAAACAGACTCTGATAATGTTACTTTTGCCGGGAAAATTTCTCCGTTCATCCGTTTATGATCCCAAAAAAAGGAGACGCACCCATTCTGATGGGCCTTCTTAATCCATTCCTGAATTAAAACCCTACTCTCTTTGCCATTCCTCTGAAGATTTGGTGATACGATGCCTTGTTCTTTTCCAATGATCTCTTCAGGGCTTCCTATTTGAAACATGTTCAAAGCAGTTTTACTACATTCAATGAAAGTCCCGCTTAAATCGGTGATTAAAACAGCACAGGGGATCTCGTCAATTATCCTCTGAAGTGTTGAGATATCATGAGATTGAATTACAGATTGTGTTTTTCCTTCCATTTTTACACCAGTAAGTAGTCCTCAATTTTCCAGTCCTTTATAACGAAATTAACAATTGTAAAGTGAAGTATTTATATTATGTAGAAATAATATCGCACCATAATTTAAATTTATATTGAAAATTTGCATATTATTTTAGATTTAAACCAGGAATAATTATTCCCAGTCATCCGAACTCTATATGTCCATCTTAGATGAGATAGATTGCAGGCCAGCGGATAAGGATATATTAATCAGGCAGAAAGAAAAGTTTCTCTATTGTCTCTATAGATCACAATAATCTCCGGAAAAAAATATGATAACCTAGTTCTATTATACTTGTATCAGAACCAAGGGATACCCGGATATAACAGGATGGATCCGGGATCCAAAATCTGACCTGGAATAAAACTTATGAACTCGACCGACCCTTATCGATCCCTGTTTGCACGAATCAGGCATCGCCCTGTGGAGTTTGGGGTGATGATTCTCTGGTTTTTGTGTGCCATCTCTTCTATTATTGCAATATTTTGCATACTGGTTTTCCTGCTGTACGATGCAGTCCCGGCTTTTATTGAAATTGGTCTGATACCCTTTCTCACTGGACTTACCTGGGATCCGACGAGTCTGATTCCTAAGTATGGAACTGTTCCACTTGTTGTAGGAACACTCATGGTAACCTTTGGAGCGATGGCATTTGCTGTTCCGTTAGGACTGGCATCAGCAATTTATATTGCCGAACTTGCAAGCCCCGGAATCAGGAGGACACTAAAACCGGCCGTTGAACTTCTTGCAGGTATACCATCAGTTGTATTTGGTTTCTTCGGTCTGATCATCCTGGTCAGACTGATTCAGGACGTTTTTAATGTTCCAAGTGGAGAATCCGTTCTGGCAGGTTCCATTCTTTTGGGAATCATGGCCCTGCCTACGATCATCAGTGTATCTGAAGATGCCCTGAGTTCAGTCCCTCGTTTTCTAAAAGAAGGATCACTAGCACTAGGAGCCACTCACTGGCAGACAATATCACGTGTTCTTCTTCCTGCTGCACTTCCTGGAATCACAGCTGCAATCATTTTAGGAATCGGCCGGGCTGTTGGAGAGACTATGGCAGTAATCATGGTCACTGGTAACTCGGCTATCATTCCTGATCCAATCTGGAACATCTTCTCACCGGTAAGAACGCTGACCGGAACATTAGGGATAGAGATGGGAGAAGTGGCGGTAGGCTCTCTCCATTATCATGCCCTTTTCGGTGTAGCGGTGCTCCTTCTTGCTATTACTCTGATAGTAAATCTTCTCTCGCTTCATGTAATGAAACACCTTCACCAGTCACAATGTGGAGGTAAACGCAAGGGCAAAAGTTTATGTTTAGAAGGATTTACAAGTAAATTCTCTGCCTTCAAATCCGGTTTGATCTACATCCTGTCGGGATTATGTCTGATTTTTTTGTGTATCATCGGATTATGGCCGGTAGCGGTAATTCTTCTTATCCTGGCTGTAGTATTTCATTATTCAGGACGATTTTTCAGAAAACAACATATCCAAAAGATTTGGTTTTCAGTGATTACACTGCTGATGCTAACTGTTGTCTGTATATTGATTTTTATCCTATATGACATATTTTCAAATGGTCTTCCGCATGTAACACTTCAGTTTCTTACAGAATCTCCTTCTAATCTGGGCAGGGGGGGGGGAATATATCCTGCAATTATCGGAACACTGTACCTGATTCTTGGATCCATAGCGATTGCCCTTCCACTTGGGATTGGGGCTGCTATTTACCTTGTTGAGTATACAAAAGAGAATGCATTTACCAGGTTTATCAGAACCGCTACTGACCTCCTGAATGGAACACCGTCCATAGTTTTCGGATTGTTTGGGTTTACATTTCTGGTGCTTTATCTTGGATTTGGGATCTCACTCCTTGCCGGAGTTGTAACTCTGGCTTTGATGGTCCTTCCAACAGTTATCAGAACTACCGAAGAGGCACTTCGTAGTGTGCCTGATAGTATAAGGGAAGGTTCTTACGCCCTCGGGGCTACAAAATGGCAGACTATCAGGAAAGTTGTCATCCCTCCTGCCATGCCTGGTATTATTACCGGGGCGATTCTCTCTATTGGAAGAGCAGCTGGAGAGACAGCTCCGATTATGTTTACTGCAGTTGTATTCATGCAGAGAAAACTTCCCAATTCTGTTTTTGATCCGGTTATGGCCCTGCCTTATCATCTTTTTGTCCTGGCAACCAACGTGCCTGGTGCCAGGGATAACCAGTATGCGACCGCAGTTGTGCTTTTAATCCTTGTAATATTCATATTCGGGATTGCAATCGTGATCCGCACTCATTTTGACAGGAAGGTCAGGTGGTAATCTATGGAAGAAAAAAATATCATCAATGTTCATAATCTTGATCTCTGGTACGGGGAAACCCATGCACTTCATGGCATCACTATGCCGGTTGTCGACCGGAAAGTGACCTCTCTCATCGGACCGTCCGGATGTGGAAAGTCAACCCTCATCAGGTGTTTTAACCGGATGAATGATCTCGTTCCTTCTTGTAGGATAGAAGGTTCAGTAACGTATCATGAACAGGATATTTACAGTAAGGATGCTGATCCTGTTGACATCAGAAAGAAAATAGGGATGGTCTTTCAAAAACCGAACCCCTTTCCCAAGTCAATCTATGAAAATGTCGCATATGGACCAAGGATCCACGGGATAAATAAACGGGCTGAACTAGATCGGATTGTTGAGAAAAGTCTCAGGGGTGCAGTTCTCTGGGAAGAAGTAAAAAACCGTCTGCATGATTCTGCACTTGGTCTTTCGGGCGGGCAACAACAGCGTCTCTGTATTGCACGAACATTGGCAGTAGGTCCGGAAATTATCCTTATGGATGAACCATGCAGTGCTCTGGATCCAATTGCAACTGCCAAGATCGAGGATCTTATAAATGAGATTAAGCAGGATTATTGCGTGGTAATCGTCACCCACAGCATGTCACAGGCAGCCCGCGTCTCTGACTATACTGCATATATGTATCTTGGAGATTTGATAGAGTATGGAGACACCAGACAGATCTTTAATAATCCAAAGAAAGAACTGACTGAGAATTACATAACCGGTAGATTTGGATAAGGAAGTTATCATGACAGAAAAGAGTCAGGCAGAACTTGAAGAACTTCATCGGTCTGTTGTAAAATATGGATCATTCGCAGTAAAAATGCTCAAAGAAAGCATCAACGTATTTGAGTCAGGGGATATTAACCGGGCCACAATAGTAATAATGCAGAAAGAGGAGTTAAAAAAGGCATTTATTCCTTTGGAAGACTCTTTATTTCAATACATTTCTCTTTATCATCCCGTCGCAAGGGACATGCGTGAGGTTGCAGCTTCCATCCGTATTATTTATAATTTTGAACGGGTTGGACGAATGGGATATGATATTGCAAAAACAACGACAGTATTATCTGAGTGTTGCGGGCTTCGTGACTCCCCTACTCTTATTTCGATGGGACGACTTGTTACTCAGATGATAGAGGATGCCCTGAGTGCGTATGAAGAACGGAGTATGAATAAAATTGTAAAGATGCAGGAACGGGATACTGAGATCGATAACCTGTATTGCAATATACTCACTGATATTATTGGAAGAATGCAGACAGAGAAGGATGATGTCCCTGTTCTTACGAGGTATGTAATAATTAACAGGTACCTGGAGAGATGTGGAGATCAGGCATGTAATATGTCTGAGATGATATTGTATATGATAACAGGTGAAAGGGTTGAGATACACTCATAGTCATAATATTACAAAGTCTTCAAAATTAGGTCCCTTTTTTCATGTTTCTGACTCTTTTCTGTTTTGTTTTTAAATACAATACCTAAACATAAAATTAATATTGTGTGTAATCAATAATGTAATACGTGGCAAAAGCAAAAGCGAAAAGTCATGCAAGCGTCTCTCTTCGTATGCCTGTTGAATTAAAAGATGCTCTTGATGAATACGTAACTGAACATGAGTTCAGGTCTATGTCAGAAGCGATTATTGCCATACTGGTTGAAAAATTAAATCCCCCTATACCTGGATTATGTTGGCCTTGTAATTACCAGAATCCGGTGGATGCAGTCTTTTGTTGCAGATGCGGGAAAAAACTTACAAAGAGTAATTAGTTATGTGTGTAATACTGTGTGTAATGCAAGTTCTATCCTGTCCTGAATTAATGATGAGGTGAGATACAATCTATGAAAGTCGTTTATATTGGTGGAAGCAGAAGAATAAATGGAAATACGGCCACTATCCTTCGGGAATTTGATCATCTTTTCTCCGATGCCAAAATCCCCGGTTATAACGGAAAGTTCTATAATGTTGCTGAAATGAAGATACGTCCCTGTTCGTCCTGTTTCAAGTGTATTAAGAAGGATACCTGTATTATAAAGGATGATTATGAAAAACTAGCCAGGAAGATGATAAAAAGCGATCTCATCATAATAGGTTCTCCTGTGTATTTTTCAGATGTGAGTGCCCAGATCAAAGCACTTATTGACAGGACTTATTCCCTGTGGCATAAAAAAGCGTTAAAAGGAAAAAAAGTAATCCTGGTTGCAAATAGTGCAGAATCCGGGACCGGACACACAATTGATACAATGCGACACTGGGCATGGGATCATGAGATGGACATCATTGCCACTGTTGAAGGTATATGTGAGAAAAAGGGAAGAGTCCTGGAGAATAAAATGACGCTGAAAGCGATACATGATGCAGTCAGAGATGTTAATAGCATAATTCCTGCCGTAAAACAGTCAGCAAAGAAAAAGCCGAATGAAGAAAGCAATTCATAACAAAATCAGGGTTTGGTATCAGAATTAATAATCAGATATTCTCCATGTCCCTCACAGAGCTCACAATAGAGATCAATATAGGGAAAACAACGTGGGCATAGGTGATACTTCTGATAAATTGCCCTGTCCTGATATGTTGCACAATTTATCACTAATTCCTGATTCATTAATGAGGTTTTCAGGATTATAATCCATAATGATATGCTATAGAGAAACAAGATGGATATAAGTCCCCTGGTCTTATCCGGGATACGGTCAATAATATAATGATGAGTCTCAATTACCATATTATCCACTAATTTTTCCGCACGAATAAAAACCCGGCTCATTTCTCATCAGATGATACCCGGTATCTGAAAGAAAGAGCATTGCATCATCATATGATCGTGCAATAAATGTTCCTGATTCAAGGAGTGAAGGAACTCCGATCTCTTCTCCACTTCTGCCGGAGATCGGATAATTCCTTCGCCAGATAACACAAAGCGGTGGAGGCAGCCCCGAAACCGATGGTAATAAATGGGAATATAATCCATATGCCTGGATTGTAATCTCCATTCCAACAATTTCAATCAGGTAATATTCCCTTGACAGATCACCTAAAAAGAGTCCGATGATCAGTTTGTTTCTTTCTCGAATGGAGAGTATCAATGGATACTCTATATCATTATCTTCTGCCCCGTTATCATAAATTCCCTGCATAAATGCGCGGACCAGGTATTTGTCAACTGGATCCAGAAGATAACAAAATGCACCGTATTCCATTCTAGGTGAGAAACATTCCCTTATTTTTTCAAGGATACATGTCGATATTTTGATTAATCCCAAAAGGGAGTCCTTCTCATGGTTTTCATTATTACGTAACAGGGAGAGATCAGGATGTTCGTTAATATAGTCAGGATCCCGTATCGCTTTTGACATTGAAATGAGATGGTTTATTAGATCTATTCCATCATCCGGCCGGAAATCGGGGAGCAAATGTATTCCTTCAATAATAGACCCGGCGATGATAAGAATCTCCTCGTATATACCGTCCAATAGTCTGAAGATTCCGGGGACGGTAATTCTTCCTGCAGGATCTAGTGATGAGTATTCTATATGTGGACGATAATTTTCAGGGATCTTTTTTTGAAACAGGAGATCTTCGTCAATCGATGTAACAGCACTATTATGTGCCCGGGCAATTGACAGATCGATAATCCTTATAAGTAGCTCGGCCCGGTTGGCAGATTCCAACCCTCTGGTTATATTCTGCTTTTTCCAGGTAATCTTTTCCAGATAGGGATCAATTTCAACCATAATTCTTTCCCACCGGTTTTGAATTAATGTTCAACGGAAAGCCTTACCTTAAGAATCCTGGATATGGCTGGTATGTATCCCGTTTCAGGTTGCATTCTCTACCCTGGACTTAAATTAATATGAATAGCCATTCGTTACCGGGAATGTCTGATGGAAGGTTCCTGATTCCTTCTTGATATGCAAATATGATATTAATTTCCTAATGAGAATATAGAGATAACATAGTAAGATCTTTTAATAAGATATTATTCATGATCATTATGAAATTCCGATAATCTTAAAAAAGGTTTGGATATCAGAGGTCGGAATCAGAGTATCATGTCTCCGTTCTCTCTGGTCTGGATTCGAATTGCTTCTTCGACAGGCAGGACATATATCTTTCCATCGCCATTATTGCCTGTGAATGCACTCTCACAGAGTATATCAATAATTTCCTGGACTATTTCATCATCTACAACCATCTCTACCTTCACTTTTGGCATAAAATCATAAAGAGCCTCGATATTATTCTGGTTGATCTCTTTTGAGGTACCTCTGTACCAGATATCATAGTTGATCATTGAGCCATGACCCATTGCTTTCATGGCATTTCTGACATCAATTATCTTTTCAACTCTGACAAAAGCTTCGATTTTTTTCATCAGCATAATAATTGTTTTAATTAATAATATATTTTGTACCTATATACTATATTGATACACAATTAATCATATTTAACTATAAAATTTCAAAACATCATATTTTTAATGTTGAATATTATTTTCTCACTCTCACTATTTATTTTTGATAATGGAATCAGACCGGTTTTTCAATGTAACTGTTGATGGATCATAATGTAATTAAAAAAATTATGCCTGATTAAGAAAAATGCTGATTTATCTGATATTTATGGAAAGGAACATATAAACTGTTCGAAGATCTGGAAAAAAGAGTTCGGGTTATTACTTGGTAATAGTAATAAACCCTTCTTCAGTGATGATATTCTGTCCCTCTTGTCCATTGAGGAATGAAAGGAACTCTGCAGCATCACCTTTTGCTTCTCCTTTGGTCAGAAGGTGCAGGGGTCGTGCAAGTGGATATTTACCAGCTTTCACCGTCTCAATACTTGGTATTATTGTGGTTCCGTTAACGGATAATGGAACTGCATGGATTGTAGAATCTACATAACCAAGCCCGACATATCCGATTGCATTGGGTGTCTGTTCAACTGTCTGTTTTACTGCTCCATTTGAGTTCTTCTCAAGCTGAGTCTTAACAAAGTCGGCTTTTTTCATCACATCGCTGGACATATACTCTCTGGTTCCCGAAGCACTGTCACGACCTACGACAATAATAGCACCATCATTCCCTCCCACGTCTTTCCAGTTTGTGATATTACCATCATAGATCTTTTTTACCTGATCGATAGTCAGGGATGGAATCGGATTTGCAGAATTGGTGATGAACACTAATCCGTCAATTGCTATCTGATGGGGAATCAGATCAGGATACTTGCTTACCTCTTCTGTTTTAAGATCCCTGGATGCCATACCGATCATGGCTGTTCCTTCTCCAGCTGCCTGTACTCCGACACCAGTTCCGCCGCCATTAACCTGGACATCTACATTCGGATGAGATTCCATGAATACTTCTGCTGCTTTTGCAGCTATCGGAAGAACCGTGGTTGATCCGGTAATTGAGAGAATACTGCCTCCGGATCCACTCTTTATGGTATCAGAGGAGTTTGTATTTTTCTCAGTACTGCTACCTGAATTGCCGGTACATCCTGTCATCAGAACAAAGCAGATAAGTAATCCAATCAGGATAGTCCCAAAAATTACACGTGTGTTATTCTTCATAAATTACCCACATCGGCCCTTTCTCATATGTTTTTAGTGGACTTGTTTCTTCTCTCTATATTCAATAGAGCGGATATAGAGATCAATATCTCAATGATGACTATAGAGAATTATGTATTTTTAACAATTGAAAATTATACTAAATCATGTCCATCTTTGATTATAACATAATCAAATCAGTAAATTCTTTCTGAGTTCAGGATACATTCAATATATTTAATATTTTCACTATACTATTTCTATATACTATATGGAAATTCGTCGGGTACAAATGACAGGGGGATCTTCGTATGTTCTCACTCTCCCTAAAAACTGGGTGGAATCTTTAGAGATTAAAAAAAATGATCCTTTGGGAATTCTGATTCAGCAGGACGGAACTCTGCTTATTACAAAAAATACCAGTGGTGATCAGGCGCAACTTGTAAAAAACCTGGAGATAGATGAGGGAATTGACCCTGCATTTTTATTACGACTCCTCATAGGAATTTATATTGCAGGATATACTCTGATCAATATTTCAACAAAGGATCGGATGACAGGGACCATCAGGAAAAAACTTCGTGAATTTACGAATATGGTGATAGGCCCGGAGTTTGTTGAAGAGACAGACCATAGTGTCCGGATAAAGGATCTTTTGAACCCTATGGAAATGCCGATTCAGAACTCTTTAAAGCGTATGTTTCTCATCGTAAAAGAGATGCATTCTGATGCGATCAGTGCCATGATAAACCGCAATAATTCCCTTCTTTCTGATGTTATCGATCGCGATAATGATGTTGATAGATTATTCTGGCTTATTGCAAGGCAGACTAATATGATCCTGAATAATATCCACCTCTCCCGAAAAATGAACATTAGTCTGTCAGAACTTCTTCCTCAATTTCAGGTTGCACGGATTATTGAGAGGGTAGGGGATCATAGTGTCAGGATTGCAAAAAATGCACAAAAGATACACCAGGAAGACGTTTCTGATGAGGTACATACTCAAATCCGGTTAGCATCTGAAGGAGCCATGAGAATATTTGAACGAAGTATTGAAGCATTTTTTTCTCATGATATCAAAAAAGCAAATAAAAGCATAGAGTTTACTTACCAGATGGAAGATAATTATTCCCGGATTAACACCGAAATAATGGCCTTTCCAGCAATAATAGCAATTCCTGTCCGGAATATTACTGATAGTATCAGGAGATCAGGAGAGTACTCTGCGGATATAGCTGAAAATGTCATCAATTATGAGATGTTATCTGAAAAAACAACGATTAAAAGATGATTAATCCTGTTAAAAAAATACTATTTTTGAAATATTATAGCGAAATTATCCCTTTGAGTTATGCTTCTTGTGTTAAAATTCTCATCCCATATCCAGTTACAGGCCAGTATTCCCGGGACATACATGGGCTGGTATCTGATACGGAACCTGAATTTCTTTTTCCTTGTCGTTTTCGTTCTCTTTCTTCCATGAATTCTTGCATGACAGGTATGGCAGAGAACACAAAGATTTTGTGAGGTTGAATCACCCCCTTCTGACAATGGAATTATATGGTGAACAGAGAGGTTCTTATCATCATTACAGATTTCACATCTATTCCCGCTTCTATTCAGGGCATTCTTCCGGATCATATTCCAATATGTGGGTTTCCTCCCCCTGATGGCGGCATGTTCGTTTTCAAGCCAGGAAAAAAATTTTATTTTACATTCTTCTGAACAAAATGAATCATCGGAAACAAGAGATTTTTCACACCAGCGACAGACCCGTGACAGAGATAATTGTGTCTGGTTTGATTGATTCATCAAGAAAGTACATTGAAGATTTAAGGTATATTTTTTTCTAATATAGTGTAAATAATCCTATATATTTTTTGAGCTCTCTATATTTAATTGACATAATAACTATAATACTATAAACGTAAGGTTCACTTATTATGACCCTTTCAGGGCTTTCATCAGACATTCCTGTTAATATTTCAGAGTACTTTTCTCATCTCCCGTTTACACAAAGACAGGAAGAGAACGATGCCGGACTTAAAGATCTGCGCCTATCAGCATATGAGACCATCCTGGAGATGATCAAAGAATACGAAAAAACGGCACTGGCTTTTAAGATTCTCATTAACGAGACACAAATTCAGGTATTATGGAATATGGCAGGGTATATTACAACAGAAAAACTCAGGATGAATGATCATGGCAGAATCCATGCGATGGTTACCGCCGTATCCTCAATGAAATTACTTGACATATTATATAAGTCAGGAATAAATCCGGATCTCATAGAGAATGGGACAGGAGATTTAGACGATGCTTTTCTCGTTGTGCTTCTCAGTTCACTATGTCATGATATCGGTAACGGTATACACCGCAGTGATCACCTAAGTCACAGCCTGTTACTGGTTCAACCGATTCTGGATAAAGTACTGCCGGTAATTTATCAAAACGACATCAACTCCATGTACATCCGGTCATACATCCTCTCGTCTATCAACTCCCACCACGGGGATCCGGCTCCGCTTACGGTTGAGGGAAGTATCGTAAGTATAGCAGATGCTTCAGATATGACCAAAGGGAGGGCAGATCACTCCAGGGATATGACTAAAGCAAGTATCCATGCGATCTCCACACTTTCAGTAGATCGGGTAAAGATAATTAAAGGTGATTTGAAACCGGTTGAAATTCAGATAACCCTGTCACATATAGCAGGAATATATCAGATTCAGGAGACACTAATCCCAAAGATCAAGGCAGGAATTATTGGAGATTATATCTCGGTTTTTATTCCTCTTCTAAACCAGTATGTTTACTAAGTATTCTGATGATATTATCCTACACTGTAAACCCGCTGATACCCTGGTGTATATCATCTGACAATTTTGCTACTTTTTTGATATGTAAAGAGATCTGTTCTACAGATCTAAACGAAGAGTTGCAGGCCTGTGCTGAGGCATTTGCATCCTCTGAAGTCTCATTCATAAGTCTTCCTATAGTAAGAGCCCTCTGGTGAAGATCGGAGATTTTTCTCTCCTGTTCGCATGAGAGGACTCCTGTCTCTCTGCTCATAGCTGCAATCTTCTCTACCTCCTGTATCAACCCCTTAAAAAGATCCACCATCTCACAGATTGCAAAACTTCTGGACTGGACCTCATCTTGTACCTCCGAAACTTTCTTTTTTACCTCCTGAAATGCCGAATGTAATGCTTCAAGTGTCCTGGATATATTTGTGGTTGATTCTTTCGATTGTACAGCGAGTATTTTTACTTCACTGGCAACAACAGCAAAGCCTTTACCATAAATTCCTGCGTGAGCCGCTTCTATGGCTGCATTGATCGCGAGAAGATTTGTCTGATTTGCAATATCAGTGACCACCTTAACGATCTTTTCAATGTTCTTTAGTTCATCATGTATGCGGGTGATCCCTGAATCAACCGAACCGGAGGCTCCGATAATTGCATCTATTCCCTCCTTACTCTGATTGGCGAGATCGATTCCATGAGCGGATATTTCATGTGTTTTTGCAGATCTCTTTGCTACTTCCTGGACCTTTTCATTCATATCGGAAAGAGCTTCCATTGCTTCATCCGAACTCCTTATCATCAAGGCAACTTCATTATGGACACTCTTTGACCTCTCCGATACTGCCCTGGTATGTGTTGCCAGAGTTTCTGCCTGCCCTGAAACGACTGATATTTCATTCTTCAAGCCATCAGCCTCATCCGCAAGGACTCCTGCAACCTGTCTTAATGTGGTAATACTTTCCGAAACCTGGATCCCGATATTATCCAGAGAGTTACGAATAGTAGTAAAATCTCCTTTCACCTCAAGACGAGAACTCATATGTGCAGTAAAATCACCGTCGGCATACCGGCTGCTGACCCTGTCTATCTCTCCAACAACTCCTGCACACCATATTCCAATGGCATTAATTGATTCTTTAAAGGATGTGAAGTCTCCTGGATAATGTATATTCTCATCCATCCGGGTAGAAAACAGACAGGCCGCGTATTCCCCGGCAACCCTTTGAATCTCAAAAAGAGGGGTATTCAGTTGATTAATCATCTGATTCATCCCGGAGACCATAGCAAGATAATATCCGCAAAGTCCTGATGTTTCACCCTTAACAGAGAGATTCCCCTCCATGACCGACATGGTAAATGATTCCACAGTAGCAATCATAATCTGCATTAAACCAAGAACCTCATCCAAATTATGAATGATCTCGTCAAAAGGACCTTCTTTTGGGGCATTTATCGATGAAGGAAGCCATCCGGATTTCATCTGAGCAACACCTTCCGAAAGAGCGGAGTACTGGCTTTCAACTTTATCCATCATGGAATTGAGGGCAATAAATCCTTCTCTCTCATTTTCAGGTACCTGCTTGATGTCAACCCGGTATGAGAATTCTCCTGAGATGATGTGTGCCGAGATTTTTTTTATTAATGATGAATATTCAAAATCTTCGTGTTTTTCAGGTAAGGTTTCTTGCTGATGGAGGGACATCTGATAGATAGACAGGTAGATAATTCTCCGCTTGAGAAGAATTATATCATGGATACGGATAGTAATCAGAAGACAGGAATCATTAATGTTAAATTCATGAATAAAGTTTCCATTCTTTTTACCTGATTCACACAGTCTCCCGACTTCATCTTTTATTTTTAGAAGCCATTTCCAGTTCCAGATGTTCTTCTCATCAAGGGATTGTCCGGATATAAACCGCTGCATCTCCGAAGAGATTGAGAGGATGGTTCCATCGGTTTCAGCTATAACTTCACAGGATGAAGACAATGAATCCCGGATAGCATTGTATGATGGATACCTGATTTCATTATCCGGCAGAATAAAAAAAACGAGGATGCTCATAGATAAGGCTCTCGGATCCATTATCGGAACGGCCCTGATCTCATAAAAACCCGATCCTTTCGGGAGAAAAACCTCTCCAATTCCTGAAGTGACCTTGCCTGTAATTGCAGCATCCCAGAGGGATTCTCCAGATATGAGGGATATGTTCAGGTTTTTAACCTGTACCCCCTTTATTATATCTGCTTTATACCCGGAACTTAAAAGAAAAGCCTCATTAGTGTTAATAATTGTCAGGGTTTGATCGCACATCAGCACAGGAACCGGAAATGAATTCAGGTACTCATCCCATCTCTGAAAATTGTATGTCCCTGATGAGAGAGCCTGAATGAAAGAATCGGTTGATTTCCTCTGATTTGAAACAAAATCCGGGTTAATCATCAGAACCAGCCTTCCCTCTGTCTGATGATTGAGACAGGGCTGATAATTCTTCTCCTTTACATAAACGATAGCATTTGTTTGGTATCTGTATCTCAAACCGTGCTCCGTTTCCATAGGTCCCTGTCTCGGAGATACTCATACCAGTAAGTCCAAGAATTTCACGTGTATAAAAAAGACCCAGACCTGTATTTTTCCCAACACCACGTTCAAAAATCCGGTTCTTTTTCTCATCCGGAATTCCCATGCCATCGTCTTCAATGTAGAGAATTCCCCTGTCAAACAGTTCATAGAATCCAATTTGAAGGGTAGTCACCCTGGATCCGTGCATCAGGGCATTTTCCACCAGATTAATTATAATCTTCGCAAACATCGGATCTGTATATACCTCAAGTGTACCGGTTGCATGAATGATTGCGATATTACCAAAATTATGTGTCCTCCTGATATTTTCTACAATACTGTATATGGAGAGCCATTTTGGTTTTTGAATACCGATCTTCTGATATACATCGGAGAACATGAGATGTTCCTGGATATTATTCAGGGAGTCTGCAAGTGCTTTTACATCCTTGCGAATTGCAGGATACTGTTCTGATAATGCAAGAAGATTTTCATAGTGGAACAACTGGATGGTGAGTTCGTTACGGATATCATGCCGTGTGATTGTATTGAGAATATTCAGTTTTTTATTTGTTCCGGCCAGGGTTTGCATTATATTCTGGTCTTCTTTTAGAAGGATGTAATGGAGTGAATATGCTATCTCACGGGAAAAATCTACAAACATTGCCTGTTCATCTGTATCACAGGCATTTTCCGGTTTAAGAGTGACAGAGATGATTCCATAAGTCTCTCCGGCATGTTCAAGCCGCATGGTCATCGTATGATACCCTTTGTGTCCTGAGTAAAGGGGACATGTGACGCAACTTTCATCAGATGCACAGATTACCGGGTTATTCGGGCCCATAAGGGCTTTTCGTGAACATGATGTCCGGTTTCCCGCCTGAATATATGGAAGAAATGAATGGATCTGTTTTTCAAGGCCTGCATGAAATATATCACGTATTCCCCCTGATAGATCAAAAAGGACGATCCGCATATCCTGGTACCCACTTTCTGAAGTAATCATGTGACAAACCCGGTTTAATTTCACTTCAATCTCATCATTTCCATGAAGAGTTTCTGAAATATCACGAAGGGATTTAAATATGCGGGAAAGTTTGCAGACTTTTTGCTGATTTATATATTGCTCATATGCCAGTTTTACTTTATTTAGCATTTCAGCATATTGGGATTTTGGAGTTCCCCCTTTCTGAAGATAAAAGGTTGCTCCGTTATTATATGCTTCTATTATTAGTTCTTCCCTGCCACGGCCGGTGAAAAGGATAAAGGGTAGATCACACCCCTGTTTTCGAATCGTTTTTAAAAAATCGATTCCATTGATATCAGGCATCTCGTAATCAGAGATAAAAACATCAACAGAAGTCCTTGTGAGAAGTTCATATGCCAGAGCAACTGATAAACAGGTTAATACTTCAATTTGACCTGACTTTTCCAGAAACATCTTGGTAATTTCCAGAGTTCGCGGATCATCATCAACATGGAGTACCTGAATTATTCCATTCTTCTTCATACGCTAAGTCCACGGATCTTATCGGCAAGTTCTGATGCCATTTCTTGTTCAATAAACATCGCTGATGCGAGACCAACCCAATTTGCCAGTTCTTCACAATGTGAGGGCTCCAGGTCTTTGAAAGCCAGACCTTTAAGATGAAATTTTGTCTGGCGTTCAAGGAGCGTAATTGCAGCAGGCCCTAGATATTCAGTAGATATCTCCAGCACTGCATCAGAGGTTTTACTCATACAAACCATCAATCTCTTCCATGATTTACTCGGATTTGTAATCCTGATGCATGAGGATTTTCAGACTGGTTATCATACGCTTAAAAGATAAGGAGAGTTCACCAATCTCATCAGTCCGTTTAACAGTTATTGAAACATTCGTGTCACCCCTGCTTATCCTGTCGGCTGAATCAATGAGTGTATGGATATCACGGATCATTGTTCTTGAAAATATGGCTATTATCAGGCCGGCACATATAATCCCGACTATCAGAATGAAATAAATTGTTTGTCCAACAAAATTCATCCTGTCCTGGACTACTGCTGCATCCATGTCTATACCGACAATGCCTATCACTTCGCCACTGGCATTTCTGATTGGTGCATATCCTGCTAAAACCTCACCCCAAGGCCGGTTTACAAATGCCCCTTCTGCTTTTGGGCCTGAATACGCCTGTATCATGGCCTCTGAAGGATTTGATACATCAGTTCCAATCTTTACATCCCGTTCACCTATGTTATATCCGCTATCAATAACATATTCCATCCCGTTTCCATTTTTACGGACGGTAAAGATTTTTACAATTTCCGGGTCTGCCTGGGACATCCCTGCCAGTTGTTCCGTGTTCATCAGGTAGAGAATTTCAGACTCCATCCCTGGTTTAAGTTTTGCTATCTCATCTCCATTCAGGTCTGATGCAGTTATTGAAGCGAGAGCCATGAGTTCCTGTTTTGTTGATTCCTGGATCTTTTCAGTAGATGCCCCGACCGTGAAAAAGAAAGTAAGTCCGGTGATAAGAATTACGAGAATAAGAAATCCAGCTGTTAGTTTGGTCATTATTGAGTGTAACATGTCTGCCATACGGAATTCGTCTCCACTAAGTGTCTGCACTTATTATGGGTTGAGCCAGGGTTTGCACAGCTCATGGAAACTGAAAGGAACTTAATTGTGATATCAATTCCCCATTTAGTCTATATTCTGATATTGTGGGAATAGTGTTCACAATAGCCCGCCATATCATCTATATTCTATGACGAAAAATGGAATGAGAGGCAGGGTAGAATTAATCTCGGTTACATTATGTTCCAGAAGATTTCATTACCGGTTATCCGGGTTTTAGGACTAATGCTCCTGATAAGTGCAGTATTTTTCTGTACTGCACCTGTAATGGCAGATGAAAAATTGAGCATATCAGGTTCAACAACGGTGCTTCCGATAGCCTCAGCAGCAGCAGAGGCCTTCATGAAAAATCACCCTGATGTGGATGTCCAGGTGAGCGGCGGCGGATCCGGAGCCGGAATCAAGGCAATCGGAGAAGGAGCTGTTACTCTTGGGATGTCCTCGAGGGAACTGAAATCCGAAGAGAAGACTGCATATCCTGATCTCAAGACTGTAACGGTTGCAAAAGATGGGATTGCGGTTATTGTTAACAAGGATAATCCTGTGAATTCTCTAACACTTGAACAGATCAAGAAGATTTATAATGGAAATACTACCGGCTGGGCTGATGTCGGAGGAAGTTCAGGTAAGATTGAGATAGTTGGTCGTGACAGTGCTTCAGGTACAAGAGAGTTTTTCTCTGAAAAAGTCATGAACAAGGAAGATTTTACAAAATTCATGCTTGAAAAGAATTCAAACGGTGCAGTCCAGCAGTACGTTACCCAGACTCCTAATTCCATCGGATATGTAGGTATGGGTTTTGAAGATGGTGTAAAGGTTATAGAACTCAAGGGGGATGATGGAAAGACACAGATCCCAACGATTGAATCTGTAAAGGCTGGTACATACCCGCTTTCAAGAGAACTCTTCTTTGTTACGAAAGGAGATGCTACAGGTGTTGCAAAGGAGTTTATTGACTTTCTCCTGAGTCCGGACGGACAAAAAATAATTGAAGAGCAGGGATTTGTAGGATTATAAAACCATAAGATTACACACGGCCCTCTACCCGGGAGAGCAACCCCTCTCCCTTATCCGCTATCAGTTAATTTACAGTTATATTATCTTTTTTTACCCTATCCTGAAACATCTCATTGATATTGATCCATTCTGAAAACCTTCATGGGTGAATTTGATCTCTTCCCCTTTCTCCTGGAGTGCAACAACATATATGGCCGGAAGGTAGTGATCAAGAGTTGGCATGGCACGGGAAGCCCATTCACCTTTATCCGGGTACTCTATCAGATTATTATATTCCCCCTGGTTAACCAGTGTGCTGATATAATCATGATGGCATTCGGTCTTGGCAAATTATTTCCTAATATAGCGAGGCTCCTTGTAAACCGGTTAGATTCAACGATATTCATCGGCGAACCATGCCCTATAAAGAGTACAGGCATCTTCCGGCTGACTACAGAACCATTCTTATGTTCCAATCCTGGATTCACCAGAGTGAGAAGGGGAGATATCTATATCAGTATTTTCATATACTTTGGTATTACCTTACCCGAACGTTTAATATCACACTACTCAAATCCTCAATCATATGCTGCAGGCCAGAAATATAGTAAGGAAATCTCTCTCCCACGAAACCATAGAAGGGGCCGGTGTCAGGCTCCGCCGTGCTTTTGGTTACCATGACATCCCTTATTTTGATCCGTTCCTGATGCTTGATGATTTTCGTGCAGATCAGCCAAAAGATTACCTAGCCGGTTTTCCCTGGCATCCTCACCGTGGAATTGAAACGGTAACATACATGCTTGAAGGTACAGTAGAACACGGAGACAGTATGGGCCATGCAGGCAATGTTGATGCCGGAGGTGTCCAGTGGATGACTGCAGGTTCAGGAATTATTCATCAGGAGATGCCTAAACCAGTAAATGGTCGGATGGGGGGCTTTCAGTTATGGGTGAACCTTCCCGGAAAACATAAGATGATGGATCCAAGATACCAGGAGATTAAGGCTAATGGAATCCCTGTTGTTACCTTACCGGGCGGTTCAATTATTAGGATTCTCTGCGGGACTATCAACAGTGTTTCCGGACCTGTACGTGATCTGGTGGCAGAACCGGAATATTTTGATATCTCTTTAAAACCCGGCACTCAGTTTACACACCCGGTAAAACCAGGGTACATGGCCGCAGTTTATGTGATCGAGGGCACTGGAAAATTTTGCCAACATCTGAAAGAGGATCTCGTAAACCGGACAATTGCTTTGTATGGTGATAATGGGGATTTTGTCGATATCCATGCCGGTAGCAGCGGAGTGAGGTTCCTGTTCATCTCTGGAAATCCACTGCGTGAACCGATAGCATGGGGTGGTCCTATAGTAATGAATACACAGGAAGAACTGCAACAAGCATTTGATGAATACGAAAAAGGGACATTTATCAAAAAATCCTGAATAATAATATTCAGGGAAATGTCCGATTCACTATAATAAAATACCTGGAGTTTGATTAATGACCCTGTTTTGTTTGATTTTCTCCTCCTCAAGGGAATATCTAAATATTTCCGGATGAAGAAGATTTGCTGTCTCCATAAGTCCTATAACCCAGCCTAATGTCTGCGTAGCATATTCTTTGCTCATGATGTAAACCCGGCCTTCGGATATGGCCCGACATCTTATCCCAAGACCTTCACAAGTTTTAAGAAATTCATCAAGTGGAGGAGCAAAGTGCCCGTCTATCATTATAACTTCAGGGTTAAGTTTGTTGAAAGATTCAACATTATATTCTGCATTTGCACTCTCTTTAAAATCCTGTTCAATATTCAGGCTAATTCCACCTGCAGTCTCAACCAGCACGTTGCCAAACTTGGTTGCATATAATGGGGAGAGCGGATGGCAGAAGACAGATATTACTCTGGGTTTATTTACATTGATAACTTTCTCTTCAATATCCGAAATTACTGACCTGACGTAATCTTTTATGTGTCCTGCTTCTTCTTCGCGATTAGCAAGTTTCGCGAGATAAGACAATAATTCAAAGAATGTCTGAAAGTTATCTTTCTGATTCTGAAGGTAATCCATGTACCCGTTGGCAATTACACTATTACATAGTTTGTTTATCTCCAAATCATCTGTAACCCCAAGGATATTGAGATATTTTATGATAAATTTCATTCCCATGATCGATCGATATCCACCAAGGACTTTCGGTTCCTCTTCTGGAATCGGCATAATCTCCCCTTTGTACGGGATTTTATACCCGCAGGTGCATACGCCGTCAGGCATACAGGATAACACTCTTGCAGCCATCGGACCAAAAAAGACACGGTGAAATATAATATTCCCACATACCGGGCACCTTGAGTCCAGTTCGGTTGTAGCAGGTGTATTAAAGAGATATACATGATCGAGAATACTGCGTAGTTTATTGCAGAGTTCCTCGCCCTCTTCTCTGGAAGGTTCCTGGCCATGGAAATTATTGTTAAAGTCCATAAAACGCATAACCTGGAGTGGGATATCTTTAGAGATCTCGCTGATTATCTCTGCGGCACCAAAAACTTCATCTTCCCTGTCTTTCAGATACATTACGGAAACTTCAACAGATACCCCTGCATTGTACAGATTCCGGAGATTCCTGAAGACCGGAACTCCCGATTCAATTCCGCATTCCTTATACCTCTCTTCTGAAGATCCCTTAAGGCCGATATTTACAAAATCCAGGAAAGGTATCAGGCATTCAAAAGTATACCTGCTCATATATCCGTTGCTTGAACACCCGACCAGAAAACCCTCTTTTTTAGCAGCCTTTGCTACTCTTAGAAATGTAGGGAGTGAAACCGTCGGTTCATTAAGACAGAACGTGATTCCCCTGCAGTTACTTTCCCGGGCGAGAGCGAGGATCTCTTCCGGAGTATAATGAGTCAGGACTTCCTGCAGTGTTCCCTTCCGGATTGTCTGAAACTCTGATATGCATCCGCCGCAAGCAAAATTACATCCGATTGTGCTTATAAGAAGGAAAATGCTGTTTGGATGGAAGTGGAGCAATGGGATAGATTCACTTGAGACCGGGTATACATTCAGGTAAGCATCCGGATAATTCTCTAAAATCTGTCCGTTAACATTTCTGTACATCTTACAATAACCGGAATTCTCTTCCGGTATCTCGCAGAATCTTTCGCAATAATTACATTCCATTAATAAATCTTCCTGGTTTTCTTTAGTTATAAATTATTATCTGCCTGTCTGATTGCCTGATCGTCCCTGTGCAAACTCACTTGATAAATATAATCTCTTTATTTAATAACAAGTTAACGATATGCCTGGAAGATATGATTAAAGTGAAAAAAGGTAATTTAATCCAAAAATTAATACCTTGAAAGTTCTGCAAGCAGGGTCTTTACATCAGGCACTACCTTTGCAGTTCTTAATATCTCTGAATATAACTTTCCGGCAAATCCTCCGGTATGATCATGGAATGAGATTATGGAGGGATCCCCAACAAAAAATACTGGTTTTTCTCCGGCAAGATCCACTATTGCCTTAAGATTTCTCATATTTCCCATTCCCACATCCATCTCTGCCAGAACTACGACATCAGCTGCTTTCAGCTTCTCCATGATCTCCTCTTTTTCATTATTTGAGACCGAAGTAAAAGGGCTGATTGTGACGGTATCTATCCCAAGCCGGTCTGCAACAGAGTAATCCATATCATTTGTATTGTATGCTCCTGCAGTTACTGAATAACCCGAAGCAGAAAGCATCATCAGAACCAGCCGGCCGCTTCCACCTCCACTGATTACATGTATGCGAAGTGATGGATCCTGGCATTTTCCTGGTGGAAGGGTAAAGGAATACTGATATCTGGATGATCCTGGTTCAGGGTTCTGGAATGCAATGACCTCAAAAACCGATTCAAGATTCTTTGCATCAAGCACTGCCCCGGTCTCTCCCTGATCTACGATCTCCCCGTCTTTCATAAGTATGATATCATCGCAATATAGTGAGGCGTGATTTAACTCATGAATCACCATAACTATCGACATCTGGCTGCAGAGGTTTTTTAATAGTTGCATAAGTTCAAGTTGCTGTCTTATATCCAGATGTGAGGTTGGTTCATCAAGCAGCAGGTATGCCGGTTCCTGGGCAAGGGCACGGGCTATCATGATCCTCTGAAGTTCGCCACCTGAGAGTGCATTTACCTTTTTATCTGCAAGATGAGTGACATGAGCCTGCTGCATCGCTCTTAAAACTATTGAATGATCAGACTCGTGTTCAGGTTCAAATGCCCGAAAATACGGGGAGCGACCAAGCATCACGTAATCATAGACAGGGAATGCAAAAGGACCTGATACCGTCTGTTCGACAACAGCCCTCATCTTTGCAGCCTCTTTTGGAGAGATGGAAGATATATCCCGGTTATCATATCTGATTGTGCCGTGAACAGGATGGAGAAATCCTGCCATAACCTTTAGAGTGGTCGTCTTCCCACAACCATTCGGTCCGATTATTCCTGTTATCCTGTTATTTCTGCAGGAGAGTGAAATTCCTTTAAGGATCTGCCTTGTTGAATCATACCTGAAAGTTGTATCCGTGATCTCTATTGTCATCAGAGTTCTCCTTTTCTTGACTTGAGCAGGTAAAGAAAAAATGGTCCCCCTATCATAGCTGTTATCACTCCTAGCGGCATCTCAGCTGGTGCAATTATTATCCTTGCGACCAGATCGGCAGATACCAAAAACAAAGCCCCGCATATTGCTGAAACAGGAAGGAGAACCCTGTGATCAGGGCCAACGATAAGTCGTATAATATGGGGAATAATAAGGCCTACAAACCCTATAACGCCACTGACTGCAACGGCTGCACCAGTAATGATTGCTGCAGTAATAAGCAGCCTTTTCTTTATCTTTTCAACATTTACTCCAAGATACTGTGCGGATTCCTCTCCAAACATCATCACGTTCATATCACGGCAGTGCATGAGAATTAATGCACATCCAATCAGAGTAAAAGGCAGGCACATCCATACATAGTCCCATCCCCTTCCTGAAAGTCCCCCCATCATCCAGAAGAGGATATGGTTAAGACTGCTGTTTGATGTAAACATGATAAATGAGGTTACAGCGGATAAAAATGCGGAGATTGCTATTCCCGACAGAAGGAGTGTATTTACAGGGATCTTGTTTCCAGTCCTTGCTATCTGGTATACCACTGCTACAGTGATAAGCGAGCCGGTGAAAGCAAAGAAAGGAAGATTGTATTTTCCTAATAATATGGATGTTCCGTAGAGAATAATAATTGTTGCACCAAGAGCAGCCCCGTTTGAGATACCAAGGATAAACGGGTCAGCCATTGGGTTTCGAAAGAGGCTCTGAAGTGCTGTTCCGCTTATTGCAAGACCACAGCCTACAGATGCTGCAAGGATGACCCTCGGGAGTCTTATCTCCGTGATAATTGTCTGTTCAGCTGATGACCATGTTTGCGTTGTATCTAACAAAGGAGATAGAAGAATTGTCAGAACCGTCTGTGGATCAATATAGGTCTGACCGATTCCGATCGCAAATGCAACGACCACCATGAGAATAATGAGGCATAAAATAATGACCAAAACGGTTTTCATCCGTTTATACATGTGTCAACCTCTTTTAATCCTTCGACAAACCTTGGCCCGGGTCTTGAAATAATATCTTCGTCTATGATACATATCCTTTCATTAGCTATTGCCGGAACAGATTTGAGTTCTTTCATCTGGAGAAGTTGATCCTTGAAAAATCCTTTATCCGTAACTGTTGATGGCACGATTATTACATCGGGAGATCTGTTTACAATCTGTTCATCTGATGCGACAAAGTAACCGGATTGATCTCCAAAAATATTTACTCCTCCTGATGTGGTAATAAACTCATTTGGGAAGGTGTTATTTCCCGCAACGTAAAATGGCTGGACAGTAACAACGAACATGACTTTTTTTGGTGGTTCGGCAGGTTTTGAATTAATTACTTCGTCTACTCCGGCCTGAAGGGAATTTATAAGAGTTGCTGCCTGCTGATCCTGGCCAAGAGCCTTTCCGATCTCATATATATTATGATAAATACCATCGAAAGATTCGGGATTAAAGATAAGGACCGGGTATTCCAGATCTCTTAACTGATCAATTACAGTCTTGTCTGCAACTGTTGTTGTCAGGATAAGATCAGGATCAAGGCCTGCAATAGCCTCAACAGACAGGGTCTGCGGGCCTCCTACCGATGTGACGTTCATGACTTCCGGTGGATAGGTATCATAATCAGTTCTTCCAACAAGAGAGATCCCTTTGTCTTGCGGAGAAAGGGTGTAAAAAATTTCAGTCTCGCTTGGTGACAGGGAGACAACCCTATGGATATCTGAAGAGATTGTGGTGTTATGACCTATGTCATCGGTAATTACAATGTCCTGCCCGGATGTAGTACCTTTATCAGTGTTGGTACATCCACTGAAGAGGGTTGAGATTAGAATCAGTGCAAATGCCAGTAAAAGAGGTGAATATTTAAATTTGTTCATGTTGAAACACACCTAAGTCAAAATCAATATTTTGATGTTAATATCAGTATTTTTGTTCTCATAATCATTGGTAATTGATTCTCATAATATGAAGAGACCTTCAGTACTCAATTCCCCTGCGGGCTGAGACTCCACAGTCAAAATAATGTTTTACCTTCTTCATATCAGTTGCCAGATCTGATATTTTCAAAAGTTCAGAGGGTGCTTTAATGCCGGTCAGGACCACTTCAACATTAGAGCGCCTGGATCTTAGGATTGAGATCATCTCTTCAGGTGTTATTATCTGATAAAAGATACATAGAAGGACTTCATCCATAACAACAAGATCAAAAAATCCTGATTTCAATACTTCTTTACAATGAAAGATCCCCTGTTTTGCTAATCTAATCTCTTCCGGTCCGGGAAGGCCGGAAATAAATTCTCCGGTTCCATATTGTTCAATGGTAAACCTGTCGCACCAGTAAGTGAGATCCTGCTCAGCAGTTTTTATTCCTTTAAAAAACTGGGCAAAGAAGACAGTTCCTCCTGATAGAAGGGTTCGAAGAGAAAGCCCAAGTGCAGCTGTTGTTTTCCCTTTGCCACTGCCGCTGTATATCTGAATATATCCTTTCCTGATGGAGATATTATGTTTATCCATCTGATTGAACTCTAAACCAATCATATATTCTGAAAAGTATAATGCCTGAAAGATCTCCCTGATTTAAAAAAGATTATGTGGGTTTTGTCATCAGTGATTGTTCATTTTTTAATGCCCAGATTATGAATGAATCCGGAGAGTCAAAAGAGTCTGATGTGAGATTTTTCTCTTCTCCATCCTTAGTGTCCAGTCGTATGAGTTTTGGTTCATGTTCGAAAGAGTAGGTGTATTTAACCTCAAGATCGTTCTCACTTCCATGAAGTCCTGGATCACTCACCTGGTTGTAAGCAAAAGCCAGGGCCCAGTTTTCTTCTGAAAGGTCTGCGTATATCTTACTGACAAGTCTCCTGTTATTAAGTCTTATCCAGACTTTGTTTTCATAGTCCTCTGCCATCTTTACTGTCTTTGGCTTCGGCTCCAAACCAAAAAATTTTGCCATAGATCAAAATAAGTTGTTATAATACTAAAAACTTTTCCAATAGTAACATTTTTGCAGTAGTTTCTAGGTGTGCAATGATGGGGGGTTTATATAATATTATCTTGTACGGGTAATATTTCTATTTTAAGCAGTAATTATCTCCGAAATGAAATTTTCAGAGGGGTTTTACCAATTTGTCCTACTATATTTATTCTTTGTACCACCCGGGTATCATAGATGAAAACCCGTCATGATCATCATAAATAGTCCTGATTCTTATGAAGGCTTTTTCAATTTCCTGATGGGATCCGGTCTGGATATCATACCTCACTGACCATACTATATTTGGTATAATACTCATGGCACAATAGAGTGAATACCGTTTCCAGAAATCCATTGGAACCTGCCCATTAAAATATCCGTCAATCTGTCCCTGTGCGAAAGGAATACTGATATTCCGGGTAAAATGAGCAGAGGGTACAAAGTCATGAATTGGATCTCCGAAGTCACACCGGTTAAAGTCTATAATCCCATTAAGACGCCCATTTTCTATTATCAGGTTGGCCGGATGGAAATCATCATGCTGGAATGTGGGTGATATATCATCCATAAAAGATTTGTGCTTTTTGATAAAGGTATCCACGATTTCCAAATCCACTCCTTCAGGTACAAGGGAATTTTTATTATACTCATTGCAGTACCATTTGTACTTTCTCCATTTCAGAAAAGACCATGAGGAGTATTCCCGCGGTGCTGAAAGTTTATGCAGTTTTCTGAGTTCAACGCCGGCACTGTATCCGATATCATACTGGACCTCCTCACTCAGAGTCTTCAAAGAATGTTCACCATCCTCTCCGTCAAAAAATTCGAGGATCATCTGACATGAGCGATGGTCCTCAGAAAACCAGAAATAATAAGCCTTTGGTACCAGATCAGAATAATCTCCGAGTTGCCTGATGAGATTGAACTGTTCTCTTCTGGAAGTGAGTACTCTGGCATCATCGGACTTTGTTACCCTGAACAGATATTTTTCACCTGTCCCGGTTATGCAGAGATACTTCTCGTCAAAGGAGTATCCCCTGGTAACCGGAATAATTTCAGAAACATCGATATATCCTCGAATTTGCTCAATTATGTTCTCCTGTGTTTTCATCTGTATCCTCTTTTGGTAAAATGAATATCCATATTCCGGATAATGGATGCACATGCAACAATCAGGCAGATACATGCTGTAAAAACGATCACAAGTCCGATAGATCGGGAAAGAAGATCTGTCCCTGCCGAGAGGATCGGTCCGTGATAACCGGCACTATTTATTTGAAGTGTTACGAGAAGCGAAGCTGTTGAAACACCTACGGAAGCCCCCAGGCAGGATATCGTGGTAGATACACTGGATGCAGTAGCCGCTTTTTCTTCAGGAAGGGCATTCATGACCTCAATATTTTTTTGGCCCAGAAAGAGGCTTGCACCGATTGTCCGCAGAATAAACATCGCCAGAATAAGGGCAAAGTTTATCGTAATTAATGCATATCCCATGAGAAATGCTGTTACTGTTACTACGAAAAGCCCGAATCCGGCCAGATACTTCCACCTATACTGATCAATTACCCATCCGGTAGTGCCTGAAGCAAAAATCTGCACGATTGAGTTTACCATAAATACTATGCCGATTTCAAAGGCCGTCATTCCCATTACTCCCTCAAAATAAAAGGGTATCAGCGTGATTAATGAAAAATTAGCGATAGTAAGGAGAAAATTACTTGCAACCGGGATATTATATTTATAGTTTTTAAATATAGAGAGATCAAGTAACGGATGATCACATCTTTTTTCCTGTATAACAAAGATAATTCCTGAAGTAATAAAAATAAGCCCATAAAGATATGCATTGGTAGTGATATGCAGATGTGAACTGATCTCTTCACAGCTGAGAGAGAAAAACACAACGGTAAGTATCAGGGTGAGTGCCCCGATCCAGTCTATTTCCAGGCGGGTTGAATAGTCCTCAGGTATCTTCAGATATTTCAGATTACAGACAAAGAGAAAGATACCGATTGGTACGTTGATGAAGAAAATATACTGCCAGCCCAATATGTCATTAATAATTCCTCCGAGTGCAGGTCCGGACATACCACATATTGATACGATAGAGCCGCTGTACCCAAGAGCCCGTCCGATTTCATATGATGGAAAAACCCGGAAGATGATGACTATGCTGATTCCGGCTACCATAGAGGAGCCTATTCCTTGCAATACCCGGAAAAAGATCAGTTGATTCAGATCTGCAGAGAGCCCGCATGCAAGGGAACTCATGGTAAAGAGGACAGAGCCTGTAGTAAAAAGTTTACAAACCCCCGTGAATTCGGATAATTTTCCAAAGAATATAAAAAGACAGGTCATAGAAAGCAGATATGCCGTAATAACCCACTGCGTATCTGAAAGGTCTGTATTATATGCTGTTGTGATGGTGGGAAGGACAATATTTACCATACTACTGTCCAGATTTGCCATTACAGAATCTATCAGGACTATTCCAAGTATCGCAAACCGGTGATTGTATGCAAAATCAGATATTATTCGTTGATTTGAAGGTGATGAAAACATTAAGATGACTCCGGAGAGGAGGTTTAATTGATTGTGGCAAACTTTCCAGATATGTTAGATATTTTAAATGTATAAATATGAAGGAAGATACTCAGGGTGTTTTACCGGGAGTGAGTGAACTTGTAGTTGTTGATCCTGTTCATTAATTCCCGGTTATGCATATACTGCCGGAATATGGATATAAAAAATGGTTTTTACCTGTAATAATCATGAGGAGTTTTGTTTTTCCTGATCCATCCTGACCAATTAGGGCAACTACCGACCATTTGGAATACTAAAACAGATATCTTCGAGGATCTTTTTTCCACCATACTAAAAATTCCGGTCTATCCTGAGTCATCGATACTTCTTTTCTGGCACCCGGATCTCAAATCTAACTCCCTGTCCATATACTCCCCTCTCGGTTATGCTTATCCCACTCATCTCCAGTACCTCTCTTACAAGGTACAATCCCAGGCCTGTATTTGATCCATAACCTTTGACAAATATCTTCTCTTTATTAGAATCCGGAATCCCGACTCCATCATCTGAGTATATGATTACCAGATCGGTAGTTGAATTCACTGTTATAGAGATATTTTTCACTCTCTCTCCATGTCGGAGAGAGTTATCAATCAGGTTAAAAAAAACCCGGCAGAGTAGAGGATCTGCACATATTTCATAAGATCCGACGTCTGAAAAAAAATTGATATCCTCTTTGTTAATCTGTTTAATAGCTTTTTTAATTAATATATCAAGTCGCTGCCAGATTGGTTCTGATGATCCTGCACTCTCACAATCCCGGGCAAATTCAAGGTGTTCTATCATGGTATCGATGATTGCCATCATTCGTCTGATTGATTCACTTGGTGTATCAGAGAGATCCATAACCAATAATTCGAGATGCATCTGAAGAGCAGCGATAAGATTACGGAGATCATGTCTGGTCAGGCTTGAAAGATATGTCAATTTCAGGTTCATCTGCTTCAATGCCTGATGTGCCGATGAGACATCGACAAGCGCCTTATTGAGATCAGAATTTTTCATCCTTAATTCTTCTGAAAGTTCAGAGAGCTGGTGATTGAGATCTTCAAGATGATGATTTTTTTCAATAATTTCTCCGGAAATATCATCAACTTGTTTTTGAAGCCGTATATTGTATCGTTTGACTATAAATGCATAGATTATCAGACATATGAGGATTATTATTACTGGAACAAAGCCTACTGAAAAGGTCTGAATTGCAGTTATTGGGAATACTTTTTTTCCAATCCAGCGGGTTTTTTGTGAATCAATCTCCCCTGATTTATCCATCTCATGAATAATTTCTGAAATCTGTTGAGCTGAAACAGTATCGGTATTAACAACAACCGGACCTATATTGTTTTCCCAAACCGGAGGAATAGCAATTACGCCTGTAATATTGAGTTCAGAGATGAGAAAATCGACGGATTCCAACTCACCAAAAATAACCCGTTGATCTCCATTTTTTATTGCAATCAGTGCTTCTTTGGTAGAGGGATAGAAAACAGGATCTAAATTCGGATATTGGGAAGTAAGTGTTGTTGCAAAAGCCGAATCGTTTCCAATGGCTACTTCCCCCTGATAATTATTTATTTTAAATGCCGGATATTTTGTCCTTGTTATGAGATTAGAACTTTTATCTCCGTTATCACGAGAGATATAAAATGAGTATTTACGGGATGATGTAGGAGTTGTGCGATTCATACCGTTTTTTAAACCCCATTGATAATCAACACCCGCAACTAGATCGATGGATTTGTTAAGGTTTTGTATGGCATCAGGGTATGATACCATCCGGATCTCTGCAGTACGGTTTAATTTCTCTGCAATAGCATATGCAATCTCAATATCATACCCTTCTGGGAGACCATGGTTATCCAGATAAGAATAAGGAGGAGAGTTATTGTATGCAAGTATATGTATTGGAAGATCTGCAGCAGAAGTAATACAGGTATTACTGATACATATACTTATGATAATAATAGCAGCAAATTCTAATTTTAAATAATTCATCTATAATTGCATCTCTTCCGCTGATTAGAGATTTATATATCGATATAGGTTGTTATGCTATTTCGTGTTATTTAATTCTATTTTTTAATATAATTTCTTTTTTTAGTAGTTAATATTTGTGATTATTAATTTTTTATTTTCTCTCTATTAATCATTTAAATTACTGAATAATCAAGAAATTGTGACCATAAAGGAAATAATTTCATAACAGTTGTCTCATGATTTTTTACTCTTAATATCGGTCTTATATTATTGTATTTTATATATTTGCAGTCTAATATGGTTTTATCCTTTATTGATGATGTTACCGGGGCACAATATTTTTACTGAAAATAATTTAAATCCGGAGGTATTATTATTACAACATTAGTGTGATAAATATGTTAATATTTCGTACTATTATTGCATATCTAATTAGGTAGATTTGGAGATTTTATCGGGGGGGTATTGTAAGCCCTTTATTCTATTTTTTGTCCGAATAATCAGTTACCGGATAAATTTATGTATGGATCACTAAAAAAAATTGTATTTAATGGCCGGTGTGTATATCCAAAAAAGTAAAAGTAGATCAAGAAAATCTATTCACACAATCCTTCTGGTGTGCAACTCTTCCCCTTTCGCTTGCCAAGTACTTCAAGGGCCTTTGGCAGGATCTCACCAACAGCTCCAAAGTTCATCGAATCGGCTGTTCCAAGGAATACACCGGGATCGAGATGTTCTTCAAGATTCTTAATCCCTACCTTATTCATAAGTGCCGTTATCTGCTCAAGTGATTCTTTAGCCATCATCTGGGTAAAGCCGGCAGGAGCACCCAGGACGTTCATAACTGAATCTCTGTATGTAAGTAAACCTGCATAGGTGACTGCCGTAAGTGCCGCACACATGTCACAGACCGGTCCGAGCAGGTTTGCATCGAGTTTATAAGCTTCTCCCCTGGCCTTTGCTCCGTACTGTAATAATGTCTTTAATGCCTCTTCTGAAGCGTAACCTTCAGATATAAAGACCTGTCCTTTCATTTCTGGGACAGCTCCCGGGTGGTAAGATGAAACCTGAACCTTCTTTGTCTTAGTCAGGTTTAACTCCTCAAAGATACCATAGAACTTTGTCGTCGGGATAGTACATGCATGAGTGATTATGGCTCCTTCCTTAATCTCACCTGCAAACTTCTCGATGATACCCTTCTGCATGTCTCCTTTTGGAAGCCAGGTAATAATCCAGTCTGCATCGGCTACTGCTTCCTTATCATCCGATGTAACCTTTATTCCAAGTTTTTCCGGATGTGTAAAGTGAATTGCTCCCTTTGGTGGTTTTGGTAGATCTTTTGCAACCTCTTTTACTTTTGCCCTGATTTTAGGCATGACTGATTCAGGGTCACCGCTCATATGAGCTTTAATAACATCCTCATAACTAAAGTCATCAATAACCGTGAACTGGTTATCAAATACTGGATCTGCAATGGTAATGTCGTTAATCCCAGCAAGTTCCTTAAGTTCAGCTCCCATAATGACTGTTGAGTGAGTCATTGATATTTCTGGTTTTTTAACCTGCTCTGCGACTGCACAGGCCCTGGAAAAGTTAGTTATTCCTGCAGCTGCATGGGTTCTGTAGCAGCCGGCTCCTAAAATCGCAACCTTCATTTATTTTTGCCTCAATTTGTTTACTACTTATGTATAACTAAGTTGTAATACTTATACTATAAGCAGTAATAAATACTCTACCTATCGTATGATATAGTTTGTGATTTGAACTGAAATAGTAATAGTTTTTAAAGAAATCCCCTTTCACGCGGCGAAGACAACAATCAGATAGGTCAGGTTTATTGTCGAATTTAATCCCATATATCAAATTTTAATAATCATGATCAGCAACTGTTATCCGGGCAGTTGTAAATGTCCTGATAATTATGTATATCTATTAAGATAATTAAAAATTATTAATAATTATGAGGTAAATATAATTTTTACATATCAGGTGCTACATTGATTCAAAAAATATTAAGAAAAGGATATCGAGGAGAAAACCTGGAAAAACATGAGATTTTATCCCTTTTATCTGTAAAAACACGGGAAGAAATTGATGAAATCCTTGAAATAGCATGTGAAATAAGAGATGAAAGGAAAGAATACATCAGTCTTACATCTACCGTTCATATTACTAATGTCTGCAAAGTATCTCCCAAATGTAAATATTGTGGATTTGCTGCCGGGACATCACCCGCCGGGTATTTCCACCCGTTCTATAAATCTGAAGAGGAGATTTTAAAGATAGTAAAAATTATTGATAATTCAGGTATTCCAAGAGTCAGTTGTTCGGGGGCCCATGGATATAACGGAAACCAGGCTGCTCTTGCTGCAAGAATAGTAAAGAAAAATTCATCCCTGGATCTTTTAATTAATGTCGGATCAGATCTGCAACCGGACTCACTTGAGGAGTTGTCTGATCTGGGCGTTGATACTGTCTGCTGTAATCTTGAAACAACGAATAGTACTCTTTTTAAGGAGATAAAACCAGGAGAAAACCTTGAGGATCGGATTAAGGTATGCAACATGGTATCAGATAGCGGAATTGAACTTTCATCTGGCCTTTTAATAGGGCTTGGTGAGTCATATAAAGATAGAATCGAGCACCTGATCTTTTTAAACTCATTCAAAGGGCTCAGAGAGATACCGATAATGGGATTTAACCCATACAAAGGAACACCGATGCAAGACCATCCGCCCTGTTCATTAAAGGATCAGATGCTTACCGTTGCAGTCACCAGGATTATGTATCCGGATATCAGGATTACAGTCCCTACTCCTACTATTGGCCCTGAAAATGTAAAATTTTCTCTGATGGCAGGAGCCGACAATCTTGCCACAATTATACCTGATCACTATCCCCTGGATATCAAGGGTGTAGGATCTCCCGGATATGGAACTTTAAATGAGGTTCTCTCGGTGATAAAAGAGATGGGATTAACACCTGCCCATAATCCACATATAAATTCTCTCAGACAGAAGATCCCGGTTATCTCATGATAAACTCTCCGAATTGTCATGGTAACATGACCGGTTTGGAAAAAAGCATCAAGAATGCTTATTTGGAATCGGTAACCGGGAGACGCAAAGGCGATACAATACAGGAACTTGCAGAGATAAAATCCTACATTTTTAAGGCTCAAAAGATAGTCGTCCCTAACTGGAATGATGATAAGATTACGGTAATTAATGAAGTTCTTGAGGAATTCGGACTATCCAAAGCCTCTCATCTTCAGTTTCATACTAACTGCTGTGATCTTACCCGGATGCCTGTTATAACGAAAGCACTCATGGCTCTCGATGTCTCTCATTGTGATATTGTTATAGCCAGAGGGAGACTTGGAGTTCCGGGATCAGGATCAATGCTTGTCATAATAGACAAAAAGGGTAGAATTCTCTCTGCTGCTCTCTCCTCGGCTCATATCCTGCATGAAAAAACAGTCAGCGAAGCAGTAAGAGATGAAATGAATGAAGCTCTTTTAAGGATTGGGCTTTCCAGGAGAAGATAATGGAGATCCGGATCATAAAAAATTCAGGGATTACCCCGACTGTCCAGACATATTACTCTCATTATAGTCTTTTAAATATTATTGAGATAATCTCTGAAAAGAAGATACAGAGTATTCTCTCATGGATTAAAGAAAAGTCTGTTCATCCTGAAAATTACCTGATTATCGGATCATACATTACCGGCCTCAGATTTGCTAATTATATCTGTGAAAGATGCCGGGTTACGGTCCTGGATATCTATCCCCACCTTCAGGGCTTTTTAAATCCCAAAGTGAACTTTATCAATTCGCTTTCTCAGATTAAAGAGAATTATTATGATGTTATCGTGGATACAAGCGGGCTTGGCGGAATAGATCCCGACAGTCTTAATACTTTGAAAAAGCCTGAAATTTTTATTGTTGAAGAACCCTGTTCAGACGGGAGTGATGAATATATTCAGAAGTTCAGCCAGTCGAGAAGATTACTTAATTCAATGGATATTCCAATTTCCGGTTTTTTATACACATATGGACTGAATTCCAATACTTCCGGAACAATGTCACTAACCCTGGAGGTTGTCAGAAGAGCCATGGATGCAAGTCTTTCAAAGGATGGTGTCCTGTATTGCACCTCACACCTGGATTTTTTTGAAGGAATACTCTTTAAGGATAAAGATCCTGACGCCTTTTTAAAAACTCTCTCTACTCCGGCCCTTATTGTATCCTCCCTTGTAGATATAAACTGTGACAGTATTATCGGGGATATACTCTCTCGTGTTAAGTCGGGTGTAGTAGAACAGTCAGGGGCACATTTATGAGAGCTTCAGATCTTTTTGAAGAACTGGAAAAGAAAATTCCCCTGGATGCAGCAGTGAAAGGGGATACCATAGGATATTTGGGTGGTCCCGATCCCAGGGATCTTGATGTAAAAAAAGTCCTGGTGCTTATGGATCTTGTAGTGCCAAAAAATGGAATATCTGCAGTTTATGATAAGTATGATCTTTTGGTTCTGCATCATCCTCCTGTAACTATACCGGATAAGCCGGTTTATGTCATACATTCAAACTGGGATGTCATACAGGGGGGTGCATCTGATGCTCTTGCTGATCTCCTGAATATAAAAACTTATGATGTTCTGGATAATGTTACAGGAATCGGGAGGATAGGAAAAATTTTGAAAGAACCGCTGACTCTTGATATTTTTATCAGGGAGATAATGATTAACCTTAAACTTCAGGATATCAGGGTAGTAAATTACAACAGACTACATAAGATCGAAAATATCTGCCTTGTATCAGGGTTTGGTCTGCAGCCTGATCTCATCAGTAAGGCATATGATAAGGGCGTTGACCTCTTTGTTTCAGGTGATCTGACACATAAAGGTGCGATTCTGGGTAAAAGCCTGGGAATTATTCTTGTTGATGCTACCCATTATGCAACCGAATTTCCAGGGTTATGCAGGCTTGGGGAGTTGATCGCTTCGATGGGCCCTGACGTTGAGGTTAGAAATATGGGTTTGCCCTGGATGGGATGTCTTGTATATTCAGGAATAAGACGGTGATAATTTGTCTATAGAGATGATTGAACAGAAAAAAGTTCCATTGGGAGAAGTCACACTAGTAGGACTCGGACGCCTGGGATTTCGGACAGCTATGAACCTTATGCAGGTGCACAGGGGAGGACCATCGAAGATAAACGTAATTGACGGGCAGAGGATATCGGCTGATGATCTCATCTTCAGGTTGCACGGAGCAGAAATCGGAGAATACAAGGTAGATTTTATAAAAAGACTTACCGGACCGGATTATTCACGTAAGATCTTCCCGATATGTGAGAATATTTCCGGTGAAAACCTTAGTCTGATATCTGGAGATGTTGTATGTATAGAAATTGCAGGAGGAGATACACTTCCTATAACTGCAGAAATCATTAAAAAAGCAAAAGAAGTCGGTGCATATACCATAAGTACGATGGGTGTATTCGGGATTTTGGAGGAGGAAATAAAGGTAGTCGATATTGGAAATGGAGATCCTGAAAATCCAATAGTGTCTGCACTTGTAGATTTAGGGATAAGCAATCATCTCCTTATCGGAACGGGTAAGTTGATTCGTGACTGGGAGCCTGTGACTCCGAAGGTTCTTGACAGGGTTTCAGATGTAATATGCTCAGAGATCCTTAAAGTACTCCATAAAAATGTCAATAAGAGTGGCTACAGCTGAATGTTTTACTCATGGAAAGGTTGCTGAAGAGGTTCATGCATTTTCCCGTGGATACCCGGGGAATTATACCTGGAGGTTATCTCCGGAAAAGTATGGATTATCCCTTGTTGCAGGGCTTTTTATTCCTACACTCTCCGGTGTCAGAACCATTTTAAGGATAGATCCTTTACCCGTGATAACTTCCATTGACGACATCAAGGTTTATGATCAGGATGGAGATCTGGCAATGGCTCTTATTATGGCAGAAGCAGTAAAGAGTATTACCGGGTCGGAGATTGGAATCGGAACTTCGGCAGGTATTGGAAAAGGCGGGGTAGCAATCGTCTGCGATGCCGTAAAAATTATAAATAAAACAGAAATATCTGCAGATTTGAGGTCATCTTTGCCGTCTGAAATACTGGCCAGACAAAAATCAGGCATTGATATCGCTCTTTTATGCCTGGAAAAATGCCTTTCCGATTTTTATTAATCAGTCATTTTATGGATTATTATAAATATAAATCGAGCGATTAGAATAATTCTTAAAATTTTAATATCTGATAATACAAAAACAAATATTTTTTACACTTGACGGTTGATGTACCATAGTTACATCTGAATAATTGGTGAATCTATGCAAGGTCTTGTCCAAAAAGCAGTATATGATCTGGATGCTGCATGGGAACTATCTAAAAGGAGTAAAACCCCGGAGGAGATAGTACAGGCGGTATCAGCCCTCGATCGCGACCAGGCGATTAAACTAGGAAGCAATTTTAAAAAATTTCCATTAGGTTGTGATTTAACCGAGATTCTGGTCGGAACCTGTGCTTCGGATATTGAAAAAACGGATATTCTTGGAAACTGTATGCTTTCAGACTCCATCGGTGCTTCAATACATGTTTGTGCTTATGCATTTGCCGATATCGCTGAAGCTAATGGTATGAAAGGTATTGATCTGATGAGGGAAGTCAGGGAGATTACTGAAGTTCCCCTGGATCTGGATCATTTTGGCCGTTTCGGCCCGATGCGATTACCCTTGAATATCATTGGATGTTCAGGAGAGTGTTACAATAACGGACCGCCTTATTCAGGTTGTCCTAAAGACAGGATTCATTCAAGACTTCTGGAAAAGGAGAGAGAAGCGTATTCTGACCGGGAAGAATGGGTGAAAATATCTTCTTCTGTTGCTGTTAATCTGACATGTGTTCAGGGTGCAGATGGTCACGCCGCTCCTCTTGATGAAGCAAAAGAGGTTGCAGAATTAGCAAAAAAATACGGAAAAGGGCTTGAAGCTATAATGTTTATCGGTGATGGATACGAAGACCTGATTCGTGGATTTACTGCCGCAGTGGATATGGGTGTTGATGTATTTGTACTGGAAGGCGGACCCTTTAATTGTGCACCTGATCGGCTCACGGCATTTGCCCGTGCTATAGCAATGGCCAGGATCCTTGTACCTGGTAAGATTGTTGCGACAAACGGTGCCTATGAAGATGAATGCAGGATAGGGCTTCGTTCCGGGCTTAATGCAATAATAACCGGTTTTCCAAGGAACCACCATGGATACATGTGTGGTTATTCTCCTGGTAATGCAAAGAGAGGTAAATTCGGGCTTCCGCGGATATTGCAGATAATAAAGGAGGAGGTAAATGACAGGTGGACCAGATCACCGATTCAGAAAGAGGAACTTGAGGCTCTGGCAAAGGCTGTCCGAATTGTAGGGCCGGAGAACGTGTATCCAAAATCCTTCGGGGGTTCGTTTATTGGTGATGCTCACTGGGCCTGTCTGCCGCAGACTCCGCTATATCAAAGGATGAAAGTACTTAGAACAGCGTCAGATATAAAGTTGATGGCAATGGAGAGTCTGATTGGAGATAATGTCGCACTTCTTGGCGGAAGATTCCTTTCATGGGCGATAGCACAGAAACTGGATGGCAATGCAGATCAGATTATCATTAGCGATATCGATCCATGGGTAGAAAAGATTACAACCGAGATATTGCGTTCAGAATTAAAGACAGATATTATCCCTGCCGAATCTAACGATAAAAAAGCGTATGAACTATCAGATACAGCAATAATCTGCTCTACGATTCCTCAACTTGTCCAAAAAATGTCATGGGATATGTATGATGCCGTGACCCTTATCTGATATCCGATATTATCTGAAGTTTTTGGATCAATACAACCTAAAAACTTCAGATTTCTGACAAACCGGATATATCATACACATATACTAATCCCTGGAAATTAAAATTAAATTTTAACCGGTTACACGCTGGTTGATCTTACGGTTTAAATTAAAACCTGATCAACTCCATCCTTGTAATATGATCGTCTGATATGGTTCCAGTCAATAGATCCTCTTTGAGGTAATCTGCTAAAGAAGGGATACTCATGAGGATTGTCGCCATTGAATAAAAACCTGCGGGCTTATTGCACCTGAATTCGCCGGGTATCCTGGGTAATCAGCAAGAACCTTTTGGATATCTGCAATAGCCGGGATTCCATTCGAACCTTTTCAGTATTATCCGTGTTTAACATCTGTACTGGAAAAATCCTGAATTTTGAAAGATTTCTGTTCTCATTAGTTATCCTCCTAAGCCTTCTAATCCGCTTATATTATGCCGGGAAGAATGACATAATACAATTCACCAATCTCATAATAATTGTTATTATTATTTTTAAAAATAGTAATATTTTTGAAGTTGGACCTACAACATATATTACGATGGCAGAATCGGGGAACTGATATTACAATAAATAAACTGGAGTATTGTAATATCAACTGCTGGGACAAGAGAATCATGGTGAACCGGAAACCTGCCATCCTGATAATATTCCAAAGGCGTTAAGCATTTTTTTGCAGGCTAACCGATTTCATGCGATCAGGTTGAAAATGAAGGAGGGGATGTATGTCAGGCCGGGATTTATTATTAATATTAATTCCCGACTGACATCTGTCCGATTAGATCAATTCTTATAGAGGAATTTAATTTCCTACTGTTTTTAGAAATTTCTTGGTTTCAGTATAATTTAGGTATTACTTTTGTTATTATGCGTGTTTTAAATTTATAGAATTTTTTGTTACAAAAATTTAAAATAATTATAAATATTATGATAATTTTTTTAAAATAAATTTATAAACCCATCTAAAAATTCGATTTTCTCCAGAATTAATTTTAGAGTAAGATTTAATTAGATCATTGACTAAAAATAATGCCTGCCTTTAGTAATACCTATTTTTTTATTAGTAACACTAATTAATTAAAAAGAAGTATACTTTTTGTAGCTTCGTACCAGGTATCCCCTGGTACGCCGCCTATCATATTATCACGGGAAAAGACCATGACACAATATCAGGAGACTATTGATTTGTATTCTGATGATGGAAAATTGCTTAAGAGCGGAGTATCTCTTAACAGGATCCATCCTCTCCTAAACCCGGCCATCGGGCAATTAGTTGATCTGACAAAAAGAACGATTAACGTCAATTTAATGGGAATCGAACAGGCACTTGCCGGTGCGAAACTTGGTAAAGGAAGAATTCCCGGAAGAGAACTTAAACTGCCCATCATGGAGCATAAAGATTCTCTCATTGCCAGAATTAAGGAAATGGTACAGCTTGAAGAGGATGATGACACAGAAATCATGGAGTTCAATAACGGGAATCTCCTTCTGGTTAAAGTTCCGATTAAAAGAATTATGGGGGCAGCTACATATGATTCTGCCATCACATCGGTAGCATCATCTGTAACTTACTCAATTGTTGAAGAGTTCGATATAAGTCCCTTTGATGCATCCACAGTCAAGGCTGCTGCCTGGGGATCTTACCCCCAGACTCAGGACATGGAGGGAGCTTTGGTAACCTCGATTCTAACGATTCCCCAGAATAATGAAGGAATTGGATATGCACTTCGTAATATCTCTGTAAATCATTTAGTGATGATGACGAACCGGAATGCTCTGCAGGGGGCTGCACTTGCAGCTACTTTTGAACACGCCGGAATATTTGAGATGGGGTGTGTCGGGCCTTTTGAACGTAACCAACTCTTAAGTTATGCATACCAGGGCCTTAATGCAAATAATATGGTTTACGACATCGTTAAGGATAACGGGCAGGATGGAACTGTCGGAACGGTAGTCCAGTCACTTGTTGAACGTGCACTGGAAGATCGCGTCATATATCCGGGAAAAAAGGGCGGATATTTTACTTTTTATAATACCGACGATCCAATGCTCTGGAATGCATATGTATCAGCCGGAACCCTGGCAGCTTCCATTGTCAATTGCGGGGCAGGCAGATTTGTCCAGGCAGTTTCTGCCACACTGCTATATTTCAACGATCTTATAGAGCATGAAACAGGACTTCCATGCAGTGATTTCGGAAGAAGTATGGGAACAGGTGTCGGATTCTCGTTTTTTTCCCATTCCATATATGGCGGAGGAGGCCCGGGTATTTTCAACGGGAACCATGTAGTGACCAGGCATGCTGCGGGAGTTGCAATTCCCTGTGTTGTTGCAGCAGCAGCAATGGATGCAGGAACCCAGATGTTTGCCCCCGAGACCACTTCTAAGGTAATGGGAGAAACATATGGCAGGATAGATGTCTTTAACAAGCCGATAAACCACATTGCAGAGGCGGCCTGATTATGCCTGCAGAAGTTGCACAAGCACATTATCCGCAGATCAGGATATGCTCTATAAGGATGCTGAATCCTGAAACCTGTGAGAGACTGCTTAATAAGATAGTGCTAATTCCAGGAATCAGAAGAATTCTTCTTCACGGCCAGAATATTCCGAAAGTTATACCCTACGGCCCTGCAAGGGGGATGGAAAACCACACACAGATAAAGAGAAATATTACAGTAGGATCCACATCCTGTGATATAAGGCTGCTTGTCGGTGATATCATCCTCGAACTTGAGGATGAATGTGTAATAGACCAGATCAATAGTGTATGCAATGATTTTTTTGTAAATTTCGGGTTTGTCCTGCAGGAGGGTACTTTTATCAAACCTTCGATGACAATGGTGGATTTTGCAAAATACGGACCCAATGCAGATCCCGACCTGATAGGTATGGTTGATCCCAGGTCAAAGGATCTTCCGGTGATGATACATTCCGTAGAGGGAACCAATATGATGAGTACTCCCTGCGAAAACAACGCTCTTGAAGGATAAGGTGATTAGAGATGAAATATACTCCTCAATACGGACCGGGAACTTCCAAGGTCGCTGAAAACCGTCGCAGACAGATGAATTATAATATTGAAATGAAAAAGATGCGACACATCTCTGACGAAGATATTGTGCTAATCCTGGGGCACCGGGCACCGGGAGAGGCATATAAGTCTGTTCATCCTCCGGTGAATGAACTTCCTGAAGTGGACTGTCCTATGCGAAAACTTGTAAAACCCACGGACGGGGCGATGCATGGTGACAGGGTCAGGTATGTACAGTTTGCAGACTCTATGTTTAATGCTCCGTGTCAGCCGTACCAGCGGACATATTCCGAGATGTACAGGTTCAGGGGAATAGATCCGGGAACGCTTTCAGGCAGACAGATCGTTGAATGCAGGGAACGGGATCTGGAAAAATACTGTAGCACCCTCATAGAGACCGAGATGTTTGATCCTGCAAGGGTAAGTATGCGGGGTGCCACTGTTCATGGGCATTCCCTGAGACTTTCTGAAGACGGGATGCAGTTTGATGCAATTCAGCGCTGTATTCTCGGGAAGGACGGAATAGTGAAGTACGTCAAGGACCAGATTGGTGTCCCCCTGGATCGACAGGTTGAAATTGGAAAACCTCTCGACGACGACTGGCTTAAAGACCATACAACCATATTTCACTCTCTGTTAGGTACTCCTTTCAGAGAAGATCCTGAATATATCGAGTATCTTCAGCGAATACACACGCTCAGAACCAAATACGGGTTTATGCCAAAGGAGGAAAAGAAATGAGTAAGATTGAACATTCGCAAAAACGGTTTTTAAAAGCCCTTAAAGATAAGTTTAAAGATCAGGATGTGGAATCTACAAAAACAACCTTCTACTGCTTTGACGGGGTTCACCAGTCTCCAAGAAAACGTGAATTTATCGAGATAAATAAAAAACTGGCAGAAAAAAGAGGAATCTCAATGTATGATCCCGACCACTGCCATCTTGGTGGGATTCCGATGGGTCAGCGGCAGCTTATGACCTATGAGGTCTCCGGAACAGGAACATACGTTGAAGGAGATGACCTCCATTTTGTAAATAACTCTGCCATGCAGCAGATGTGGGATGAGATCAGAAGGACGGTTATTGTCGGTATGGACATGGCCCATAACACACTCCAGAAACGGCTTGGAAAAGAGGTTACACCTGAGACAATTAATGAGTATCTTCATATCTTAAACCATGCCATGCCAGGAGGAGCCGTTGTCCAGGAACACATGGTTGAGACTAACCCGGGCCTTGTTGATGACTGTTATGTAAAGATCTTTACCGGTGATGATAATATTGCAGATGAGATTGATCCCCAGTATCTCCTGAATATCGATAAATTGTTCTGCAAGAAACATGCCGAATTACTCAAAGCAGAGATTGGCAAATCAATGTGGCAGGCTATTCATATCCCGACTATTGTCAGCCGGATATGTGATGGAGGAACTACCAGCCGCTGGTCAGCAATGCAGATAGGGATGTCCTTTATTGCAGCATACAGGACATGTGCTGGGGAAGCAGCTGTTGCAGACCTCTCTTTTGCAGCAAAACATGCAGGTGTTATCCAGATGGGTTCTCATCTACCGGCCAGAAGAGCCAGGGGTCCGAATGAACCGGGAGGAATCAAATTTGGGCTCTTCAGCGATATTATCCAGACAAACAGGAAACACCCGGGAGATCCGGCATTAGCTGCCCTTGAACAAGTATCAGCAGGAGCTGTCCTGTTTGATCAGATATGGCTGGGTTCGTATATGTCTGGAGGTGTCGGGTTTACCCAGTATGCAACCGCTGCATACACGGACAATATCCTTGATGATTTCACTTACTATGGAATGGATTACATAAAGGATCATTACGGGTATGATTATACCCTGCCCGGACCTGATAAGACCATAAAACCCACTCAGGATATAGTCAATGATATCGCAACCGAGGTGACATTATACGGAATGGAGCAGTATGAACAGTTCCCGACCCTGATGGAGGATCACTTCGGGGGTTCGCAGAGAGCTGCGGTGCTGGCGGCAGCCTCAGGGATATCCAGTTCAATGGTGACCGGGAACTCAAATGCCGGACTGAACGGCTGGTATCTTTCAATGATTGTTCACAAGGATGGCTGGTCAAGACTAGGATTCTTTGGATACGATCTTCAGGATCAGTGTGGTTCTGCGAACTCCCTGTCAATGGAACCCGACCGGGGAGCAATGGGAGAACTCAGGGGTCCGAATTACCCGAATTATGCTATGAACGTGGGACACCAGGGTGAGTACGCAGCAATAGTCGGAGCAGCCCACTTCGGTCGGAATGATGCATTCTGTTTTGATGCAAGGGTAAAGATAACATTTGCAGATCCTTCTCTAGGGTTTGATTTTTCTGAACCGAGAAAAGAGTTTGCAAAGGGTGCGATACGGGAATTTGTCCCGGCAGGGGAGAGATCATTGATAATTCCGGCTAGATCATAAAAACCAGGTTGTACACGTTCCGGGGAGTAATACAATACTCCCCAACATATACCTCGAATATTTCAATTATTCCGGCTATGTATACAAATTAATTTTCAGAACTGTTTTATTAAAAAATTTTATCTGTTTTATGTCCGATACTTTTTCGATCGCATAATGATCTATAAATAATTATATGTTTAGTAAAATTAATATTATATTAATTCACATTTGTTACCTGTATGTGGAAAGATATGTAGGAATTTTTCTTTGCCTGCAAGGAAGAAAATCTCTGCATTTGCCGGGATCCTATCTGATAAGTTCCCAGACAATTTTTCCAGTTCATCGATCCCTCGGTTTATGGATGCCGGCATAATAACACGAAATCCGGAAACCGATCCAAAAATGCGAAACAGTTGTAAGAGAGGTTAGTAACGATCGACTTATGATATGTAATTGAATTAGAGAAGGCAAAGGTTATGGATTTGAGAGAATTAACCGCACCCTGCGGTCTTGACTGTTTTAATTGTCCCTGTTATCTTGCAAATGACAATGAAGAGATCAGAAAACAGATAGCCTCGCAGTTAAAAGAACGTGGCCTGCCATCTGACAAAGCTACCTGCAAAGGATGCAGAAAGGAAAACGGGAACATCCCTTTCCTTCATGCAATTGGGCTCGGACCATGCAAGGTATATAAATGTGTCAGTTCGAAAGATATCGATACATGTGCCGACTGTTTTGATTTCCCCTGTGACAACCTGCATCCTTTTGCAGACTATTCATCTGTCCTTCCACATAATATCAAGGTATACAACCTAGCGTTGATACGGAAGATGGGGCTGGAGAAATGGGCAAAAGAGAAAGCGAAGGGTGTCCGGGAAACCTATTTCGGAAAAAAATTTGAGATATAAAGATTATGAAAGACTAATCTGGAACATTTTTATGGAGAAAATGCCGTTTATTTCCAAAAACGAGCCCTGTGCCAAGGGGTATGATGACCGGCAGAGCAGGCTTGCCGAAGAGGTAGCATTCCACCGTGTCATAGAATCGTTCCGGCCGGAGTGTGACCGGATATGTAACGATCCTTATGCTATTCGTTTTCTTGGGAATGATCTAAAAAAATACCTGGAATTTTGCGCAGGGAACCCGGAAGAGGCACGCAAACGGGCAGAACAGATTAACCGGATCTTTCCGGGGGTTCAGAATTCGATCATTGCACGGGTCAGGTATTTTGATGATTTTATAAAGGAGGCAACCGGCGTTGGCCTTGAACAACTGGTTATTCTCGGGGCAGGATATGATACAAGAGCATACCGGATTGATGGGATCAAAGAGAACGTAAAAGTTTTCGAGATCGATTACCCGGATACCCAGAGCCGGAAGACTGCCATCATCAGGGATATTTTCAGTACCCTGCCTGAACATGTCACGTACCTTCCCATCGATGTTGAAGAAAAAAATTTTGCCCGACAGCTAGAAGAATCGGGGTATTCGGGACAAAAGAAGACCCTGTTCGTCCTTGAAGGGCTTACCTATTATATTGATGAGGCCGCGGTAAAAACGATATTCTCGTTTATCGTGCATAATTCCATGAAGGGGAGCAGTATCCTTTTTGATTACCTCCCGGAATCTGTAATTGACGGGACATGTCCGCAGGATGTTGCAAGAAACATGCGGGCTCGTGCCATGGAGTATGGGGAAGTGTTTCGTTTCGGAATCCTGGAAGGGACAATCTGTTCATTTCTGGAAAAAGAAGGTTTTTGTAACGTCCATAATGTCACCTGTGCTGATTTGAAGACTTGTTATTTTCATGGTAATAATGCCAACCGGCAGCTCTGTGATCTCTTTGCATTTGCTTCAGCAGAGGTTCCATAATTATATATTTTGTAATGATCGAAGTGATGATTACACTATTAGTGGAAATGACAAATAAACAGGCCGGAACATGGCAGGCCGGTAACTGACATTTTATAAAATGAAGCAGTATAAACAGTTCTCAACCGTGAGGGAGGATCACGTCAGTGGTTCGCAGAGAACTGCGGTTATGGCAGCAGTATCAGGAATATCCAGTTCAATTGTAACCGTGAACTCAAATGCCGGACTAAATGGAGAATCAAGACTTGGATTCTATGAATATGATCTTCAGGATTAGTGCGCTTCTGCATATTCTTTCTCAGTGGAAACCAGCCCCGGGGGCATTGGAGAGCTCATGGATCCGAATTATATAAATGGTGCTATAAACATAAGACGCCGGGGCTAGTACGCGGCAATAGTGGGGATAACGTACTCCGGTTGAAATGATGCATTGGTATGATTAATATTATAATAATTCATACTAATTACGTGTATGAGAAAAGATAGGTGGGGAGTATTATTACTCCTCTTTTGTATTATATGCATATATCAGGTTTCAGCTCACGAAAGCTGGGCTATCCCTGAAAGTTCATGGGTAAATCCTAATGATACTGCATATTTCTTTGTAGGGAGCAGTCATCTCTTTGGAACAAGTGAGGAAGTTCCTGCAGGATATATTAATGTTGATTTTAGAAATCAGGATGGAACCTCTATCTCTAAGATCTCTGATGATGTTAATGGGACACAGGACTGTAAAACAATGGGTTTTTATAAAGTCTTTGAATTTCCTATAACAAAAAACGGTCTGAATACCTTAGACCTTTATCACACCGAAGGAACTTGGACCCATATTGTTACAAACCCCCCTGATGTTGACGGCGGATTATGGATCAACAAAGGAATTGATGAAATAGATATCAATTCTATGAATAAATCCGGATGGGACGATTCCTGGTATATAGAGCGATCTTATCCTAAGTATGTTTACTCAAAAACCTTTGTTGCAGGGGATAATTCTGATTTTTCCCAGGCAAATAAGCCAGTCGGACAAAAATGGGAGATAGTGCCTTTGAGTAACATAACTACTGTTGGTACCGGACCATTTAAGGTTGAAGTATTGTATGATGGAAAACCATTCGAAGGTGCCATAGTCAAAGCGGCTTTGGAGGGAACACCTGAAGATAAAATTACCGTTAATCAGACTACAGATACAAGTGGAATTGTAACCCTCAACCTTGATAGTCCAGGCGTCTGGGTTGTCAAATCTGATACCGGAACGGACTCAAGAATTACAAAATTGATCGATGAACCGAGAGGATCCAAATCAACGGAGAAGTCTATTGTAGGTCCTGTTTACAGGTATGCCCTTGTACTTACCAGCGATTACATTAAACCGGTTAGTGAAGAGTAATCCTCTATTTTTTTCTTTTAATTTATCTTGAGCTGGTAATTTACAAAAAAACGTAATAGATTCCTGGATAAACATGTCATTCAACTCAAGGTAATTTGCTTCACCGGATAGCTGACGAAAATTATTTTGCAACAACGATAAAAACGAAATTAATGGATAATTTTATCCGGTATCTTTGACCCAATCCATCCATTGTACTGAACGAAGTCCTTCAGCAGTCTTTTCATCAATACCATAAAGCCCTTCATAATATGAAATAAGCCAATTGTTAAGGTCAATGTCTGAAAATAACTCTGGATAAACTGCTTTAGCAATAACCATTAACTCAAGAGGATATTCAAGCCTTTTTCCACAATCATATGGAGTATATGGGAGTGATGTTACCCGATGGTTATTTATCGCTTTTAAATCTTTTAGATTCTGATAATATGAAGCTTCATATAATTCTCTTACTGGATGATACCCATAATCGGTTGGTAGAATTATTACATCAGGGTCCATTGCCAGGATCTGCTCGCCATTAATGATATGCCAATACCCTGAACTATCCCTGAAAGCATTTCTGGCATTGATAATGTTCTCAATTGCCCAGGATTCAAAACTCTGTGTTGAAACGGTATTCCCTGCTCCTCCTTCTTCCCGTGCTACATCTCCAAGTCCAAGATATAGTACGCTTGGCTTCTTATCATCAGATATATTAGCCGTTCTTGAAGTAATTAAATTTATTTTATCAGATATGAACGAGATTAGATCCTCTGCTTTCTTCTCTTTACCAAATACTTGCCCCAGAATTCTAATTTCATCATACATTGTGGCTATATCAGGTTTCTCAAAAAAATTCGGGGCTTTTAAAACAACAACTGGTATACCTAATGATTCTATTTGAGAAAGGGATTTCTGAACATTCTCATCATCAGCCCAAAAGGTACATTCTCCTAACCTGACAATTACAACATCTGGTTTTAATGCAGCTAAAGATTCATAATTTACTCCTGCCTCATATTCTGCTATTACCGGGAGGGTTTTAACCGATGGATGCAGATATGTCATTGTGTTCATACCATCTGAAAAGGTAAAATTTTCGCCTTTAACGGACTGATAATCATAGTTATCTACCTCTTCAAATGTTCTGGACCCAACTCCAATAAGTTTTTCAGGAATACCAAAAATGGACATTACTTCAAGTCCAAAACCATCATCAATGGTAACAACCCGATTGATTTCATCTGGAATTTGAACTGCTATACCTCTGTTATCAATAACTGTATGAAAACCACTTGAATTTACTGTTGCCGATACATTCTGTCCAAAACAGAGCAATAATATGATACAGAGAATTAAATAATCAAATTTCACAGATTTTTTTAATTTTTTCATTCTTTTCCCTACTAATTTTATACATAAGTCTAAATTTTTCTACATTCTATGGATTCTTTCTTTTGGTCCACTAAACATTGAGGAATAACCAGAGGAGTCTTTTCGTACTCGCCAATAACGCATTTTTTTCCATACATCTGGGATAAAAGATCACTTGTAAGAACTGATTTGGTTTCACCTTTTGCTAATATCCTGCCTTTATTCAGGACAATTACCCGGTCACAAAACCACAGAACATGATTTGGATCATGAGTACATGCAATAACCGCAATTCCACTCCTTGCTATCTCCCGAAGAACTTCCCAAATCATCAACTGATTACTGAAGTCCAAAGAAGAAGTGGGTTCATCCAATATCATAAGAGGTGTTTTCTGGGCTAATGCCCTGGCAATCAGAGCCAATTGTCTCTGGCCACCCGAAAGTTCCCTGATAGAATGTGATGCCAAATCACTTATCCCCAGTTTTCTGATGGCCATTAGGGCTATCTTTTTATCAACATCAGAAAATCCTGAAATTCCTGAAGAGTGGGGATTTCTTCCCATCAGAACCATATCACGGACAGCATAATGAAATGATGGCTGATGATCCTGAGGGACATAGGCTACTTTACATGCCAATTTTTTAATCTCCATTTTACCGGTATCCTCCCCGTCAACAAGAATTTTCCCTTTATATGTCCCTAAAAGATGAACACAGCAACGAAATAACGTGGATTTTCCTGAACCATTAGGGCCGAACAGTCCGCAGACCTCTCCAGTATAAGCGGAAAATGAGATATCTGATAAAACCGGTATTTTTTCAAATGCAAAAGAAAGAGATGATACTGACAATATTGGATTATCCAAAGGACAACCCTCCTTTTGTTCTTATCAACCAGAATAAATAAGGGGCTCCCAGGATTGATACTATTATACCTACCGGAATCTCTGAAGATGTCAAAGTTCTTGCAAGAGTGTCACAAATAAGTAGATAAATGCCACCAAACAAAGCGGCAGCAGGTATTACCGCTCTATGATCTGCCCCCGTAATAATTCGGGCTGCATGAGGCATCATTAATCCAACCCACGGAATTATACCTACTACGGATGTGACAAGAGCAGTAAGCAAAGTTGCGATAATAACAAAAAATAAGGTATATTTTTTTGGATCTACACCGAGGGTTTGCGATTCCTCATCTCCAATTGAGAGGATATTTAATTTCAATGCAAAAAAAATTAAAATTATTATTCCTGATATTACCACTGGAACAATTAATCGTACATCTGCCCATGAAGAGTAATAAAAACCTCCCATTATCCAGAAAACTATGGTTCGCAGTGCCGTTTCACTGGATATATATTTCATAACTGATACCAGCCCGTCAAAAACAGACCCCAGAATTATTCCTGCTAGAATTAGTGTAAGGGGTGGAGAATATCCTCGTGTTCGTGATAACAGATATGCGCCTGAAACAGCTAAAATCGAAAAAAAGAATGCAGAAAACTGAATACTGATAAAAAATGAGGGGAATACTATTCCAAGGGCAGCTCCAAATGCAGCACCTGATGAAACTCCCAGAATAAAAGGATCAACCAGGGGATTTCTAAAGCATCCCTGGTATACTACTCCTGCAGATGCTAATGCAACACCCGTCACTACGGCGATAATGACTCGGGGAACCCTCATATTCCATATTACTGTCTCTATTACCCTCTCTCCTGAGAAAGGCGGAAAAAATGGTATGGTTTTATTCAACAAAATATGGATTACATCCGGAATAGATATTTTATAAGCACCAGCTGTTAAAGCATAGCAGGTCGTGCCAAGAAGTATTAATGTTAATAATATTAACATTAAGATCTGGTTTTTAAATGAGAATGATTGGATATCATCTTCTTCATATTTTAACAGATCTTTAGTCTCTTGATTCATCTGCCTGAATTCTCCAATTAATTATCTTATCCTGCTAGAAATGGTACTAGCATTAAAGAATTAAATAACTGACTCTAATGGTTACATTATATGAGCAGTAAGGGCTGCTCATTTCAATATTTAAATTGTGGATATAAATAATGTACTTAACGGCATTACTTTTTCATACAAGAAATAAATAATATCATATGAATTCAGATGAAAAATTAAAAAAAGAATATTATTTCAAAAATATAAACTTTAATAATAAAGGGTATAATGATGATCAGATAAGGTCACAGGGAAGGATTTTAGGAGCTCTTATTGACTTTGTTATTCCAGTAATAATCTTTATTATTGTTGGAATAGATTATAGGTTGAATTATCTTATTATCAGGATCGACACTCAAATCTATGCAGGATTAGTATTTTTATTTTCATGTTTTCTGATATTATGGGCTATGATGGCCAATGATAAATTTACAGCTATAAAAGTAGATGAGAAATCAGATCGGGTTATAGTGTGTTCAGGACCATACAGATATATTAGACATCCCGGATATGCAGGAGCAGTGTTATTTTATTTCACTCTTCCTTTATTTTTAGGTTCATTGTGGGCATTTATACCTGGAGTAATAAATTCGGGCCTTATTTTATATTATACCGATCTGGAAGATAAAATGCTTAATCAAGAGAACGAGGGATATTCTGATTATATTCATAAAGTCCCCTGGAGAATTATTCCAGGAATCTGGTAATTAACACGGTTTATGATAAAAACCGAAATATCTCCCTCCTGAAAGATACCTATTTCATTATCATCTGCAAGATAAAGGCAGATGGTTGACAAATAAAAAAATTATGGGAATGGTTCAATCTGATCCCCTGCATTCGTACCTGAAACAAATTCTGCGGCATACTGGTTAAGGGGGGCTTTAATGTCTGTTTCGGTCACAATCTCCGGATGGAGTGCTCCGGCTACATAGCTAAGACCTGCCGGTGCCCTTGGCCCAAGTACAAGTTTTCCTGAAAGAGCATAGACTTTTCCGTTTTTGACTGCAGAGACTTCAGAAAGGGCAGTACGTGAAATAACTTCTTTCTGATAATCCTGAAGTGTTTTACCTTCGGGAAGCGGGTCAGGAGTTACTTTTAAGATAACATCGGGATTCTCTTTAATGACCCATTCCGGAGTAACCTTCATGTAAGTCTTATCCTGATCTCCTGCAATATTTTCACCGTTTGCTGTCTTTACCATATTTCCGATACTACTCGTTGCTCCCTGAGCTGAGTAAGATGAGTAACCTTCCACATATACGCGAGTTCCTTTTAGATCTCCGACAAGTTTATTAATAGAAGAGATTTGGCCATTTGCATATTTTATGTAACTTTCTGCTTCCTTTGTATTTCCCGTAAGTTTTCCTATGGAGTCGGCATCACTCGTAATTGTGCTAAGTTTGTTGCAGTCAAGTGCAATCATCTGAATACCTGACCTTTCAAATTTGTCTGCATTTTTAAGACGATATGAACTGTATGTCATAATGGCATCAGGTTTTAATGCCAGAATCCTTTCAACATTCGGAGCGTCCCAGGTTCCGACGCTCTTGGCATCGGTCAGAAACGGGCTTAACTGCTGATTTTTCATGGTTGTATCTGTAACTCCCACTATCTTGTTGTTGGCCTTAAGAGCAACAAGCATCTCGGTAGCATCACTATTAAGCGATACAATTCTTGAAGCAGGTTTTTCGAGAGTTATTAATTTCCCTGAACCATCCGTAAAACTGACGGAACCAGAAGATGATTGTTCTGCTCCATAACATGAAGAGATAAAGACCGAACAAATAATGATTGCAGTAAAAAGCAGGAAAAGTGGTTTCCCAATCCAAAGATCCTGTTTTCTTTTTTGTTTTTTATCAGAAATAGATGCGTAAAATTTTTTCATACCAATGCACCTTCCCATACCGGGAGAATATAGCTACTCTCATCTTTAGTAAATTTAAACATTTCAACACCATATACATCAAAAATCTCCTGTGAAGAGAGAACTTCATCAGGTTCTCCGTAAGCTATCCGGTGACCGTCTTTCATAAGGAGAATTTTATCTGCGTAATACTGTGCAAAATTAAGATCATGCACAACAACCAGTACCGTACATCCCTGAACATGAGCCAGATCCCGAATCAGCCTGAATACTGCAATCTGATGTTTAATGTCAAGGGCACTGGTGGGTTCATCAAAGAGGAAGACCTTTGGCTGCTGTGCTATGGCTCTGGCAATAAAGACCTTCTGACATTCACCCCCGCTTAAGTTGTCCAGCCGTTTCTTTGCGAGATCCATTATTGATAATTTTCTCATCGCTTCATCTACAATATCCAGGTCTTTTTTTGTTAGTGACCACCCGACATGGGGTTTTCTTCCGATGATCACCGTCTCAAAAACGGTAAGAGAACTTAGTTCCCTGAATGTCTGCGGGACATATCCTACAAGTTTTGCCATATCAATTCTTGCAAGGGATAAGAGATCCTGATCTCCAAGCACGATCTTTCCTGTCTTTTGCTGGTTTATTCCGACGATGGTTTTGATCAGGGTACTTTTACCCGAGCCGTTCGGTCCGATTACGGCGAGCACTTCTCCCGGATAAGCCGAAAATTCTATCTGATGAAGAACAATCTTTTCTTCATATGCAAAGGTTAAATCCTGTATATTAAGAACCATATGTGTTCCTCATGTGATTATCCGGTGTTTGCTGCTCATAATCAGGTACATGAAGAAGAACCCACCAATAAGATACATTATTACCCCGACCGGAATTTCAACAGGTTCGATGATGGTCCTTGCTACCGTATCTGAAATCAGAAGTATTATTGCACCAAGTAAAGCAGAGAAAGGAATAAGGTACCTGCTGTCATTTCCAATGAGCATTCTTCCTACGTGAGGTCCGATAAGACCTATAAATCCGATTATTCCTGTAAATGCAAGACATGCTGATGTGGCAAGGGCCGAGAAGAGAAGCCCTCTCATTCTGACCTTCTCAATATCAACCCCCACATTTCGTGCGATCTCATCTCCTGCAAGCAGTGCATTCAGATCCCAGGCTTTTGACTGGAGATATATTAGACTTACAATAACAACCGGGAGAGTTATCAGGACTGCCGACCAGTTTGCCCCCCACATTCCTCCCATAAGCCAGAGAGTAATCTCTCTTAACTTATCATTGTTTGAAGTATACTGAAGTAAAAGCAGTCCTGCCTGGAAGATATAACCAAGGACAACGCCTGCAAGGATTAGTGTGGCACTTGTAGATCCCCGAAGTTTTGAGATAGCATAAATTAGAAAAATCGATCCGACACCCGCGATAAAAGCAAATATTACGATTATTCCATCCTGGTATTCTTTGAGAGGTAAGAGCAGAAGGGGCATGGATCCGATTACTATTGCACAGGCTGCTCCAAAAGATGCTGCAGATGAGAGTCCGAGAGTAAAAGGACTTACAAGCGGGTTTCTCATCAATGCCTGCATTACTGTGCCGGCTACAGCAAGACTTGCCCCGGTCAGCACTGCAAGCAGTATCCTAGGAAGCCTTATATCCATTATAACCATGCTGGTCTGAACCGGCACTGTTGGATCTCCAATAAATGCAGCGATTACTTCCTGGATACTGAAGTGTATTGATCCTGCATTTAAGCCATAAAATATGCTACAGAGAAGAATAACAATCCCTGTAAAAATAATCCCGATAACTCTCTTTTTTTCCGTATGGTAGAGAGTCTCGGCGGTCTCAATCATAGGTTTCATTCTTTGGATTCCGTATTTATGTGGTGTAAAGCCTGGTTTTTGCATCAGATACCGTCATCCCTCTCTTCAGGGAGGGATTATACAGGGATGTCAATGCCTTCCAGTCGATTATCGAAAGACCTATCTGGTCATCATTTTCAGGTGAAAAAATACTTGATGGATCTACTGAATTTCCTGTCATTCCCAGCCAGAAAAGGAGTGCCCTGATAAGATTGTGCTCTCTTTTCATTGAAGGCAGATCTGAATTAACATAGACCTGATTGGACAGATTTACCCGGTAGAGAGTCTGACCGAATAAACCTTCGTGAACAGTAATATCCATCTGTTCTTCAGGAAGTGCAGCCAGTGCTTTTTCCGGCAGAATATTTATCCATAGATCTCCTTCTCCCTCCTTCTTGACATTTTTATTAAACTTAAGCGTCTGTGATACCTCATTAAAATGGTTTAAAAATTCTTCAGTCAACTGAATGTCATCTGCCGTGTATGCACCGAATATACAGACAGTAATGGTCTTGTTACTCTCCTTTCTTTGTAATATCCCGTTATATTCACTAAAAGCAGTTGAAAGAAGATGTTTATTTACATCTTTAATGTCGGGATAGATCTTTGCAGCATTTTCTGTGCCATTTACTTTTATGGATATTGCACCTAATGGTGATTCCTGCCCATTATTATCTGATGATGCGCTACAGATAATAAGTCCTGAAAAAAGCAATATCAATAGTAATACAAAAATAATATCCTTCATATTATCTTATTTGATATTATTCAAACAATCTATTTATAATAAGGTGTTTTTGATCTGGATTAGAGTAAAGTCCATGAGTAAATTGTATATCAAATATAATTAAAATAGACTAAAATTAAAGAAATTTGGTGTTATTCAGCATTAACAAATAAAATAAAAATGAAAGTTGCTTAGTTCTCGAATCAGCCTGATTTTCCAGAAAATATTAGTAATAGCACTGCATAACAATAAATTAAAAAAGATAATAAAATTTGTAATGGGTAGATCGAGCAGATAAGTTCTTCTCATATTTAATTGCTGAACTTATTACTCAGTTACTGTCCCAAATTCTATCTTTTAAGTGAAGTCTATGAACTGAATAACAGAATCGTGATTTAAGGGATATATAATCCTCAAAAGTTTAGGTAACAGTATTCCTTCCTCGAAGAGTACCCTCACCAGACCGGAAAAACCCGAATAGTCAGGTTTCAAGCCGGTAAATATGGTGGATAAATTGGACATTAGGACAACTTTATTCCAGGTTAGTGAACCTATCATAATTAATTATGGGCTAAGTGCATAGGATTTCGTGACATATCCCGGATAGGATCCATGCATTTTCCCAAAGAAAGAGGAGATTTAAAAATCCCCTGTAATAACCGCAATTGGCAATTTTTCATATCAGTGTTATTGAATGAATGAAGCAATGATTAACGGTTTGAAAAAGATAGGGCTTACTGAGTATGAAGCCAGGGCTTACCTTGTTTTGCTAAACCTTGGACAGAGTACGGCACGGGAGATCTGTGAGATATCCCAAATTCCTTTGAGCAGGATATACTCGGTTATGAACCTGCTTGTAGAGAGAGGTTATATTACAACCATCAAAGGAACACCCACTTATTTCACGGCCATGGATCCCGATCCAATTTTTACTGCAATCCGGGAGGACTTTTGCGAGGAGATAAATAATTTAAGAAAGAGTCTTCATGACAGTTATTTTGAGATAAATAAATCCTCACCGTACTGGCCGATATACAACGATCGTGGTATAGAGATAATGCTTAAAAACCTCATTACCTCGGCCCGGAAAGAGATCATGGTGATGGTTAGTGATCCACAGTACCTAAGGCCGCACCTCTCCCTATTAAAGGCGATAAGAAGAAAGGTTGAACTATTTATCCTTGTGCCGGACAAAACCCTGTTTGTCGGAATGGGACTTCGAATCTACGAGATGAGTGAAGGATTAATTCATCTCTTCGATGAGATGTATGAAGCTCAGGCAAGTATGCATACCTTTATCGAGAGTATGAAGTATGATGACCATTCTGACGAGTATTTTTATTTAATCGATGGAATAAAGGCTATATCTATAGGATACCAGAACAAGGGCCGTTGTGCAACGGTAATCAGGATCCCGACCTTCTGCTACCTCTTCAGGAGAATGATATCCGTATATGAGCCTAGAATAGAATAAGGCTGATTCACTACCATCTTTTTATCCTGACCTGGCAACATACTAGTGTCCTCTCTTGCTGATGACTGACTTTGGCAATATTATGGGGATCCCGTCTTTTGCAGTCACAGAGCATGTGTCATGGTATAAATCGTCCAGAAGATCCTCATTTATTATCGTATCAGGATCTCCTTCTGCAATTATATGCGAATCTGAGATAACGACGGCAGAATCGCAGAACCATGCTACATGGTTGGGATCATGGCTACATGCAAGTATGGTCTTTCCATCCTCCACGATATCCCTCATGAGGTTCCAGATTTTTATCTGATTCTGGAAATCCAGGGCTGAAGTCGGCTCGTCCAGTAACAGGAGAGGGGTATTCTGAGCCAGTGCTCTTGCCATCAGAACCATTTGCCTCTGCCCGCCTGATAACTGATTATATGGTTCATCTGCAAGGGCCAGGACCCCTACCTCGTCCATTGCATCCAGGCTGGCCTTCTTGTCTTTGTTCTTGAGTCCGAAGAAACCCCTCAGGTGTGGTGTTCTTCCCATAAGCACAATCTCTCTTGCAAGATAGGGAAAGGGGGGTTTATGTTCCTGGGGAACATATGCCACCTCTTTTGCCATCTCCTCGACCGGCTGGCCTGATATCTCCTTTCTGTTTATACTGATACTGCCTTCCTGCAGTTTAAGAAAGTTAAGGCAACACTTAAAGAGGGTTGTCTTTCCTGAACCGTTGGGTCCGAACAGCCCGCAGAGAGTCCCTTTATCGACAGAGAAAGATATATTATTCAAGACCGGTTTTTGTGAGTATTTAAACGTAACATTCCTTATCTGCAACATACCTTATCACCCAATAAAAGAACTCCCTTTCGATCTGATAAGGTAAACGAGATATGGAGCCCCTAGTAATGATGTGATTATCCCGATTGGTATCTCGTTCATTGTTATTGTCCGTGCCAGAGTATCACAGATGAGAAGGTAAAATGCACCCATAAGAAAACATGAAGGGATAACATACCTGTTGTCCGGCCCAAGGATCATCCTTGCTGCGTGTGGCATCATAAGCCCAATCCATGCTACTATCCCGACGAGTGAAACAGCCAGTGCAGTAATCGCCGTAGAGAGGGTTATCAGGATAATCTTATTCTTCTCAGGGTTTACTCCAAGTGTCCTGGCTTCATCATCTCCCATAGAGAGAATATTAAGTCTCCATGCGAGTGCCCAAAGAATAAAGAAACATACGATTGCCAGTGGGGCAAATAACTGAACATCCTGCCATGAGGCGTAATAAAAACCTCCCATCAGCCAGAATATTATCTCCCGAAGCTGGCTGTCATTTGCTATGTAATTCATGAAAGAGACCAGAGCTGAGAAGATAGCAGCGACTATAACCCCTGAGAGGACAAGAGTTACCAGTGGTGTCTGACCCCTGACCCTGGCCATGGAATATGAGCATACTACTGCAATCACTGCAAAAAGAAAGGCGAAGAGTTGAATTGAAAAGAAGATGGAATGGAAGACTATTCCAAGGGCAGCCCCGAATGCCGCCCCTGATGATACACCCAGAATGTAGGGTTCAACAAGCGGATTTCTAAAGACACTCTGGTATACTGCTCCGGATATGGCAAGTGCCCCTCCAACCAGGACCGCCAGGATGACACGTGGAAGTCTGATATCCCATATTATTGTATTCTGAAGTTTTGGAATGAGGCTGATATCATCCATAGTCAGGTGGCTTATTATTACGGTCCAGGCCGTTTTTATTGAGATGGAATATGTCCCCAATGTCAGAGTAATGGATGCGGTGAGTATTACAAGACCTAAAAGACAGAGAATTACCAGATTCTTCTTACCTTCCGAGTACTCTTCCTCAATATTATACCCAAAAAATGAGGCTATGTCATGAAATTTCTGATTAATATTCATTATGTTTCGTGTTTGTGTATAATTCAAGACTTATTAATAATAATATATTCGTGTTACTCCATAGTGAAAATAAATTTAAATATTATGAATCATTCCTTAAAAATTATATAATTGTAATATTTGTCCTTATTATATCAGTATCTATATTCCTGAACTTTTTTTTCTGCCCCATAAACTTGGAATATTTTGGTATACCTGATGCTATTCCAAAGCCCCGGCTGCCTGATATGATATTATATTTATACTTTCATGAATCCATGATGGTTCTAATCTACTCTTTTATAATCAGGCCCAGATCTCATTGACTAGTATTAATTAATCGGGATTTTTGATGATGATGAGTAAAGATATTGACTGGAACGAGATATGGAAGATCCGGTTATCAGAGAGTTTTAAAAATAGAGATAAAAATGACGAGAGCGATAAAGAACTTGCCTGTTCGTGTTACTGGGATAGTGTCGAGAGTGCAAGGGATTATCTTAAGAATTACGGGCTTGACGGGGATAACTCTGAAGGAAGGCTCTCTCTGCTTGATGATATCAGGTTAAACCGTGATAGTTCTGTCCTGGAGATAGGGCCGGGTCCAGGGGTTTTTACTATACCCTTCGCTGAAAGGGCAGGAGATGTTACAGCGATAGAACCTGCAAAGGGGATGTTTAAGGTTCTCCAGGAGAGGATAACTGTAAGGAACCTGGAAAATGTAACACTTATCAACAAAAGATGGGAGGATATCGATCCTGCCTCGCTCAAGGATGAGTATGATATTGTGTTTGCATCCTTTTCTCTTGGAATGATGGATATCAGGGAGGCTTTGCTTAAGATGTCCTCTGGATGCAGGGGGGATGTTATTCTGGTCTGGCATGCGGATATCCCACAGTTCGAGACACTGTACTCAATGGTATGGCCTTCATTATATGGCAGGGAATATGTATCAGGCCCGAAGTCTGATATCCTCTTTAATATTCTGTACCAGTTAAAAAAATACCCCTCGGTAAAGTATCAGGAGTTTTACAAGTATCAGACCTTTCCATCGTACGAGGATCTCATGGATTACTTCAGGTATCAGCATTATCTCGATATTAATAGGAATAATGAAGAGTTCAGCAGGTATCTTAAGATGTATGTTTCAGAGAAGAACGGGGAGTATATACATAAGGAAAGGCTCCCGTGTATGATATTTTCCTGGCCAGGCGATAAAAATTCAGCCTCATCCCCCACTTTATCAGATTCACGGGGTGAGAAGATGTAGTATCTTCCCCCTGGTTCCTGTTTTTATTTAATTAGATTATAAGAGAAGGTAAGTTAATATGAAGAAAATTATATTAGTGCTAATTTGTCTGGTAACTCTCCTTTTATTACTATCTCCAGCCTGTGGAGACCGGACAGTCACAGACAGTCGGGGAAAAGAGGTTACTTTACCGGATACTATCAACAGTTCTATCACTATCAGTGATAGTTTTCTTGAAGAGGTAATGTACAGGCTTGGAGTTATCGATACACTTATCGGTGTAGGTTCGAGTAGTATCGGTCATGTATCCAATTATTCATTCGAGAGTACTTTAGGATCCAACTTTACCTATAATGAAGGTTCAAATATTATCACCGCTCTTTACCCGAAGATCGGGGAACTTCCGGTTGTTGCAGCATATAACACCCCGACAAACTACGAGAAGATAGCAGCATTAAATCCGGATGTTGTCATTGTAAGGGCAGGGGACTGTTCGTTCTGGCTTGACGATGATGCAATGAAGAAGACAGTTGAACGCATTGAATCACTGGGAATTCCAGTTGTTGTATCATATGGTCCTAATCTGAAAGGTCGTGAGACAGGAAAGACTTCTGATATATCAGCCATAACCGATGAGGTAAAACTGATGGGATCAGTATTCAACAAGGAAGAAGAGGCTGCTGAACTCACAAGGTACCTGGATGACCAGATTAACATGATATCAGAGAGGACAAAGAATGTCCCTGATTCAGAAAAGACAGATATTCTCATCCTCGGGTTATCACCAAATACCAGGGCTGCAGGTGCTGCTGCAGACTCTTATGGCCTTAGTGCTGTCGAGACTTCCCTACTTGAGGATATTGTACATGCAAAGAATGCTTTCAGGCAGCAGGGGCAGTTAGAGAAGTTAAATGCAGAGCAGATCCTTTCCATTCAGCCCGATGTAATCCTGCTTTCAACTGACTGGGGATATCACCCGGCCAGAGAGTTATATGAGGCCCCGTACTATCAGGTACTTCAGGAACTTGAGGCTGTAAAGAACAAACGAGTATATGCTCTGCCATGGCTGCCAAGTAACTGTGACAAGAGGATTGAGTACCCGATAGAAGTTATGATCATGGCAAAGGCAGCGTACCCGGAGTTATTCAGTGATATTGATCTTAGCAAATGGATTCTGGATTATTACAAGAATGTCTTTGGTGTGGATGATGCAACTGCCAAAAAGTTACTCTCTGCACAGTGGCTTGACTGGACTACAGAGGCATCCTGAACAATTATCGGGATGTAACACATCTATTCTATTTTTAACTTTAGGTAAAAACCGCTATATTCCGGCAGATATGGATGATGATATTACTTTCAATGTAAGAATACTGCGGGTTTGATAATTCCTTCCGTTGCTGAATACGCAGAATCATTCCTCTAATCTTATCCATTCTGAATTCATTATCCCGGATCATTAATGAGAGGGCATTACAAAAGGTCCGGATATTCAGCTGCAGTAATAAAAATAGCGTTAAAAACAGATTTCTCTAAACCAAGTATTCAAAATAGGTATGAATCCGTGAATCAGGTAATCAAGGTGTACACTGTCAGTAGCACTAGAGTAAATTATGTCCTTACTTATCATATCCATAATTTATATTAATCAATAAATTCATAAAAAATAAAATTATAATATGAATATTGACTCTTAAACATTATTATAGTCTGATATGGAATGAAATGATGAAGAATCATCAGAACTGCTTATACTCTGATAAGAGTTTTTCTGATTCAGACGAAGAATATGCCAGAAAATATTGGGAATATACCCTTGAAAATCCTGACAGATACAGGCCAATTTTAGATTTGATCAATATATTACCTGGAGAGAATGTTCTGGATATCGGAGGCGGACCCGGTACTCTTGCGATCCCTTGTGCAGAGCATGGAGCAAATGTTACGGTGGTCGAACCATCTGAAGGGATGGTAAAAGTCCTTGAACAGAACCTGGCAGAAAGGAATATCCATAATATTGATGTAATTCGGAAGAGATGGGAAGATGTATCAGAGTACGAGATAGGAAAACCTTTTGATCATGTCATTGCCTGCCTGTCACTAAATTTTCCAGATATTGATTCTGCTCTTGGAAAGATGTGTAAACTCTGTCGGGGAAGGGTATATATTGTCTGTTTTTGTAATACACCTCCGTGGGAGAAAGTTCTTGAAGACCTATGGCTTCTCCTCCATAACAAAATCTATAGTTCTGTTCCTAAAAGCGATATACTAATAAAAATTATAAAAAAAATGGAAGTATCTCCAAATATCTCATATATCCAATACAAATTTAAGGATTCATACACCTCATTTCAGGAGATAGTGTATGAGTATGCTAATCGCTTAAATATTACCTCTGATCATGAAAGATCTCTTATAAACTCTTATCTTATGGATAAGATCTCGTACTCAAATAACTACTTTTCATTTACCGGAGAAGTGAAACAGATGATGATCTGGTGGGATAGTAATAATCTGAATAGTTCATAAAAATTTATTATAACATATAATTCCAAAAAATTCAAAGGTATGTAGATAATAACCTTATCTACAGATTTTTCCAATTTATTATGAACATTTTTATTCGACTTATATCACTTTATACAGGATATTTTGATAAGAAAATATTCATCATAGGTGCTTTGTTCCTGCTTCTTCTTTTGTGTTCATTGCTATCAATGATTGTTGGTTCATTTGCCATACCGGTATTTGAGATTATCCGGATAATTTCATCACATCTTATTCTGTATAACAATCCAGAAGGAATAGTCAGACTACATGATACTATTATCTGGAACCTCAGAGCACCAAGGATTCTTCTTGCTATCTTTGTTGGGGTGGCGTTATCATGTTCAGGATCAGTATTTCAGGGTTGTTTTAGAAATCCATTGGTAGACCCCTTTATTCTTGGAGTGTCATCCGGAGCAGCTTTTGGGGCTTCACTCGGAATTATCTTCCCCTTTATATCTTTATCCGTTCAGATCCTGGCGTTTATCTTTGGATCTCTCGCAGTTATTATCGCGTATTCTCTTTCACGGACAAATGGAGAAGTCCCTACCATAGTTCTTATTCTGGCAGGGGTTATCGTAGGCTCACTATTTGACGCATTGGTATCAATCCTGAAATATACAGCTTCGGACGCAGCTTTGAGAGGAATTGTATTCTGGCTTATGGGAGGATTCTATTTTGCTTCATGGAATGATGTGATCCTCTTAGTACCACTCGTCGTAATCTGTTTCTTACTAATTTACATGAAAGCCTGGCAATTAAATATCCTTACTATAGGAGAAGAAGAGGCAAAAACACTTGGAGTAAACCCTGAAAAATTAAAATATTTCTTTATAGGGTTAGCAACATTTATTACGGCCCTGTCCGTATCGATGGTCGGGATTATTGCCTGGATTGGATTAATGATGCCACATGCTGCCAGAATGTTAGTTGGCCCTGATCACAGGTACACTCTGGTAACTTCTGGTCTGCTCGGTGGGATTTATCTTCTCATCTGTGATACTCTTGCCAGAACGTTAACTTCCTCTGAAATACCTGTTGGAATTATAACCTCAATTATTGGTGCTCCATATCTCTTTTATCTGATTAAAACCCGCGGGAGAGAGATCTTTTTATGAGTATCATGAAAGTATCACACCTCTCATTTGGCTATAATTCTCATAAGGTCTTGTATGATATATCTTTCTCTATAGAAAAACCCGGTCTGTACGGACTTTTCGGCCCGAATGGTTCAGGAAAAACAACACTATTTAAATGCTGTCTGGGGCTTCTCCCTTTTTCAGAAGGTGATATTACTATTATGGGGAAAAGCATAGGTAAAGATCTGCAGATTTCAGAAAGGGCTAAACTTGTAACATATGTTCCTCAGGAACATCCACTCTCGTTTCCATTTCTTGTAAGTGAGATGGTGATGATGGGAAGAACGCCACATCTCACAGAAACTTTTAAGATTAATCCGATTCACAGACAAAAAGTCGCACAAGCTCTGGATATGACTGGAATTTCGGATCTGGCTGAAAAACCATATACTCAGTTATCCGGCGGGCAGAGGCAGATGGTTCTGCTTGCCCGGGCTCTGGCACAGGAGGTACCATTGATGATACTGGATGAACCAACCTCATCGCTTGATTTTTCCAACCAGAACAGGGTCTGGAAGATTCTTAAGACACTTACAGCCAGAGGTGTTACTATTCTCGCGTGTAGTCATGATCCTAACCATATCGCGTGGTTCTGTGACTCGGTGATCATGGTAAAAACCGGACATATCATTGCGGATGGAAAAATAGATGAGGTTTTTACCGAGGAAAACCTGGAGCGTGTATATCCTGATTCCTGTTCTATTAAGTGTATTGACACATCTACGGTTGTAATTCCAAGATATATCGATGAATGTCAGATTTCCCTGAATGGTAATTAATTTATTTTTATTCTGTTTTTATTTGAAATCTCGCGGATTTTTATAAAATTATAGTATAAATAATCAATTCGTAACACTTTTTCAGTATAACGCCGTAGAGATTATGGGTAACATGAATTCCAAATTAAAAATTATTTTGGTAGTCTCTTGTCTTTTTCTATTGTTCAGTATAGCAATAGCATCAGCGGCGGAGAACCGGACAGTTGTTGACAGTCGCGGAGTATCTGTTGAGATTCCTGCGGATATTCATCGAGTAGTGACGATAGATGACGGATTGGTTGAGAGTGTAATGTCTGCTCTTGGTGTGGAAAACACTCTTGTCGGAGTTGGTTCAAGCTGCCTGCAGTCAACCTTTAATTACACGTATAACACCGTTTCAGGCTCAAATTATACTTATGATGACGGAATGAACGTAGTTACCTATCTTCATCCGGAGATTAGAAATCTGCCGCTTATTGCTGAAGATGCTGTAAATGCCGAGGCACTTGCTGCTCTTTCACCAGATGTTGTCTTCTTACGGGTAGGAGATTGTACTCTCTGGACAAATGATGTCAAAGATGAGATGGTACAAAAGACAATATCCTCGATAGAATCCCTTGGAATACCAGTTGTTGTCCTGTATGGGCCGAGTGATTATGATACTCCGGATATTTCTAAGATTTCTGACGAGATTAAGATCGTCGGTTCTGTCTTCGGCAAAGAGGATCAGGCGGCAAAAATATCCGGGTATCTTGAGGATCAGGTTGCTGTCGTAACCAGTAAAACCGCCAATTTATCAGATGATAAGAAACCAACCGTTCTGATGTTTGGTTTATCACCTTCTGCCAGGAAAGAAGGCGGGGCCGGAGTCGTATTCGGGACAGACACAATTGATTCGTATATTATAGAAAATGCAGTAAACGCTAAGAACGCTTTCCAGGATACAGGATACTTCAAAGTAGTAAATCCTGAACAAGTGCTCTCAATGAATCCAGATGCAATAGTACTTGTGACGGCTGCCGGATATCATCCCCCACGTGAATTATATGAGGCACCATATTATCAGAATCTTCAGGAATTGAAAGCAGTTAAAGACAAACGCGTTACCGCTCTTCCATGGACCCCTTGCAGATGTACTGAAAGAATTGAGTATCCGATAGATGTCATGCTGACAGCAAAAGCTGCATATCCGGAATTATTTTCAGATGTTGATCTGAATAAGTGGGTGCTTGATTTCTATAAGAATGTTTATGGTGTCAATGAGACAACGGCAGAGAATCTTAAATCCGCCCAGTGGCTGGATTGGATATCTGAATAATTTTTTTTATCTTTTTTTCACTTAAAGTAAAGTTTGCTCAATTATCAACAAAAAAAGATTTCGTTATACTATTTGCCTTAAGTATCAGACAGGGCTTTAGTGAAGGCTGTGTTCAACGTTTTATCAAACTCCGGGTTAGTACCTGAAGGGCGGTTTTGGGAAGGCAACCGGTCAGGATCCTATTGCAGGGTTTAAGTCGGTTTACATCAGGCTTACCGGTATATACGCAGTCCTTATACTTTTATGCAATAAATAGTGAAAATAATAAACATCAATCCCTTCTCTCAACCAGATTATGAGGAACCCTCTTTCTGAAGAATTAACTCCTGTGACAAGGTATTGACCTCCCGGATAAATGCCGACTCTATGTATATGGCCTCACCCATGATATTGAGGAGAACGACACGTTCATCCCGTATTTTTACAACTATAATTCCTTTAGCCACCAGTTCCTTGTCTTCCGGGGTTTTACCCATAAGATATACCTTAAACTCGCACATTACTCTTCTCCTGTAACGTAGCATTTTATCCGTCTGATATCGTCGAGAACCGCAGCTTCGGGGTAAACATCAAGAAGAAGTAAACCCTTTTTATCTGCTTCCTTTATCAGGATATCATGTCTCATGGTAAGAATCTCATCCACGAATCCATTCAACTCACGAATAGCAGACTGAAGATCTTCTTCGTTCTCCACCTTATTGACAACCGCTATCTGTTTCTTTACACCAATGTCCCGGGCGAGTTTTGAGCCATGTTTTGCAACCTCAAGTGATTTTGGTGTAGGTTCGGTGATTATCAAAGTCAGATCAAACTCAGATGCCAGCCCTCTGCCAAAAATCTCCACTCCTGCCTGGGAATCAATAATGATGTAATCATACTCTTCGGTACCTGAGCTCAGGTAATTTACCAGCATTTTCACAAGGGCAATCGGAGCACAAAGACACCCGGCTCCCCCATAGGGGATGGTTCCCATAACGATCAAAAATACGCCCTCTTCAGTCCGGATAATATAATCAGAGAGACTGCCTATGGGCACTGGTTTATGTTCATGCTCATCGTCATCATCTTCTTCATGTTCCCTGTCACGCATATCAGCCTCAAGTTGCATCTGGAACCGGACCTTATCCTCGGCAAGGGAAACAATGTCGGACAGAGGAATACCCAGAGACATGGCAAGGTTCATACTGGGATCGCAGTCGATGGCTAAGACTCTTTCCCCGTCTCTGGCAAGAAGTCTGACCAGGTTAGAGAGGATGGTTGTCTTTCCAACCCCTCCTTTCCCTGTGAAAATAATACGTCTCATCTAGCCTCAAGAACCAGGGTGGATATAAAGACCGACTCATCAAATTCTTCACTGACTTTCTTTGTGGGATCAGCATGTCGTGCCAGGAACATCCAGTTGCCTTCAGTGGTGATTGGGATTTTTACTGTACCATGTTCATCGGTCTGGACACATGCCATCTCTTTTCCCTCTTTTCCTGATAAAGCCTTGATTTCAGCCCCTGAAAGAGGGATATCCTCGTAATACACCGTGAATTCAGTTTCGCTGCCTACTTTGCAGTCAACCTTTCGGGGCACAATCTCAAGTATCCCATGTAGCGGTCTTTGAGGATATTCATCGACATTACCGATTGGAACGATAAATTTTGCCATCTGATGAAAAGCCCCGGAATATGTCACATCTTTGAACTTAAACTTAGGACCCTTGTTATAACCATCCTTATTTATCGAAAATATTACTGCCCCCATATCTACGTAAACCGTATAATATCCGTCAGCGGCTACATCGATATTCAGATAATAGCGATCCTCATCTGTTACCAGTTCAACCTCTCTCCGGGCTCCATCCGGTGAGAAGCAGAAGGATTGAAATCGGCTTTTATCAGCGATACCATCGATTCGCATGTTGTGACCAAACAAAAGAGAGAGTTGCACTGTGTTTTTCTCTTCCTTGGTCTTTTCCATCCAGATCTCATGACCCAGGATCATTAATTCCAGATTATATTCTTCCATAAAATTGTTCCAGTATTATTGATAAGATAATACTTATTTTATAATTGGTTTTACTCCATATGAGTATTTTTATTTTATTCTCTATCTATCTCTGTTCTATAGAATTCAACTGCCAGGAGACGTGATATACAGGACAATATCAGGGATATCGGTAAATTCATAATAAATATGGCCGGAGCGGATCTCGCTGACGCTGTAATTCCGACTGCACGCATCTCCCCGCCTGAAGAAGATGTGTTTGTGTCACAGCCGGTCTTGAAGAAAAGCCTTATGTTGTCGTAAAACCTCCAGCGATAAAGGGTTGTTATGCATGGATAAAATGAAAAAAAGGTTAATTAATAAAAGGTGTGAAGATAATATCCAGATGTATCATGAAATTTCTCAAAAAAATTAATTCATTTTTGTTAATCCAAGTTCTGATTCAAGTTCATTATATATACCGGATTTTCCGTAAATAGTTTTGAAAACCTCATCCGCCTCTTTTGAGAAGGATAAATCACTGAATAACTCTGGATGCAGGATCTTTGCCATATGATCAGTCTGTACCATTAAAAGTGCAGGGTCATAACCTACATATCCGATAAATACCTTGTACACAGAATCATTTTTAACGGCTTGCAATGATTCCCAGTCTTTCATCTCCTTTAACTGCTCAGGAGTCAAAAGTCCCATCCCATGAATAAATATATACTTCGGATCCCAGTTCATTACCTGTTCAAAGGAGACACTCCGCCACGGACTGCCGCTTGCTCCTACAACATCAAGCGATGATGCAACATTTTTACCTCCTGCATATTGTAATGATGCCGGATGAATGGAAGGCATTACAGTTAATGGATCATTAGTATTCGGAGTGTTAATTACAAGGACTTCCGGTTTTTCCGAATCTTTTAGATCTTTGGTTTTCTCAATTACATTCTCAAATTTTCCGGTAATATAATCAGAAATCTCTGTTGCCCTGTCTGAAGTGCCTGTAGCTTTTCCAATCAGGTTGACGGTATCGAGGAAATCCTCGTACTCCTTTATACTTGGCCTGACACATACCGTTGGTATTCCTAGTTCTGACTGGATCTTCTCTGCAGTTGAATTTAATCTCCCACTAATAAACACAACATCAGGCTGAACTTTTGTGATCTCTTCCATCGATAGTGTTCCATCATAAGGATTGCCAAGATCTGGAAGATCCGAGAGATATGGAGCAGCCTGTTTAAGAATCGGGCACTGATGAGAATAAGAATCGGTTGCCTTTATTAGTTCACCTTTTCCCAATGCTACCAGAACTCTTGTAGAATCCGGATATATTGATACAATCGAACTGATATTTGAGGGTACCGTTACCGTCCTTCCTACGGCATCTGTAACGGTGACCCCATTTTCATCTGATGATACCGGGATTATCATTAATCCACAAATAACCGATAATATTCCAATTATCAGGAAATAACTAAATTTCATTAGTAGTCCACATCCTACTCCGGCAAAATAAGTAAATTATTTTTATGCCTCAGTAATATTCAAATTTAAAATTTAAAAAATATTACTTATTGAGATCATTACTGATTAGATATAATAAAATTTAAAATCATTAAATTTAGTAATACTAAAATAATATCAATAATACATTATAAATGAATTATTATGATGCCGACCATTTCTGATTTTACACAAATTCCCCCGGTTGATTCATTCTCTTTGAGTTCTTTGGCTCATGCAGCGGATATATTTAATTTATTAGCAATTTCAGTGGATCTTGGTATTTTTGAAAAGTTAAAAGAGAAAAAAACCTCTGAAGAATTAGCTGAAACACTAAATATCAATTCCAGATTAACAAAAAAAGTTTTGAATGCCCTTGTATCAGAGAACCTTCTCTGTGGCGAAGGGGACTATTATCAGGTAAATTCTGTATCTAAAACTTATCTTTTAAAAGACTCTCCGTATTATCAGGGAAACATGCTGGATTTGTACAGGAATAATCGCAAAAATCGTTGGGATAATCTTGGCGAGACTCTCCACAAGGAAAAAATTACCCCTCCTGATATGAAAGCAGTGTTTTCACCCTCTTTTGTTTATGCAATGGCAGAAGGCTCCGTAACCGGGCAGATCCAGGCGACTGTCAATGCACTGGAAAAGGAAGAAGCTTTAATTCAGGCAAAAAAACTCCTCGATGTAGGAGGTGGGCATGGACTATATGGAATAGCATTCACACAAAAATACCCGGGTCTCAGTGCTACAATCATGGATCTTCCTTTGGTAATTGCTGAAGTCACTAATAACTTTATAAAATCCTACAATACTGATCAAGTCACAACCCTTCCCGGGGATTATGAAAAAGATGATCTGAAAGGACCATATGATGTAATATTTGCTTCAGATACTTTATACCGGCCAAAAGAGGATATTGTAAAATTACTGGCACGTTTTGCTGATCATTTATCCCCCGGCGGAGTGATCATCTCCAAACACTGGCATATTGATGACTTAATCAAAGATAAAACCGCGGTATGGTTTGATCTTATGCTATCTTTAACAAGTCCCGAAGACAGGGTCCATGATTCCGGCACTTTTCTTTCCTGCATAAATGATGCAGGTCTTGAAGTGATCAAACGGATTCCTCTGAACCATACGGCTAAACCAACGGTTATTACAATATCCAGGAGGATTGAAGCATGAAAGTGACATCTTTTAAAAATTCACGTTCATATGAGACCTCCGAAGGAAGGATGACACCTCTCCTGGTTAAGGAGAATTTATCCGTAATTCATCTGGATCTACCAAAGGGTCTTCAGGTACAACCGCATTCTCATCCCCATCCCGGAATCCTCTTCCTTATCACCGGATCCATCACCATGCAGGGTGACGAGGAGATAACTCTTCATGAAGGAGATATTGCAGAGATACCTGCAGATTATACGGTTGGTCTTTATGCAAATGAATTATCGAGAGCTGTTCTTCTCTCTGCTCCCTCAAGATACAGGGATATGAATGAATTATATGATTGTTTTGACAAGATTTTTCAATAACCATCCATCGTTTTAATTAAACAATCCCCAGTCGGTATACCACGTATAGGTTTGGGCATTTACCCATGATAAATTGTAAAAAATTGTTATTTTCAGAGACAAGATACATTTTGCTCATCATTATTCCGGTAATTCTCTTTTTTTTATACCTGTCGGTCGGGAGATATGATGTACCGGTCAGCCATATAATTACAGGTAATTATTCCAGTAATTTTGAACAGATTGCTGTAATTAACATCAGATTACCACGTGCAATTATCGCAGCATGTTTTGGTGCAGTAATGGCCATCTCCGGTGCAAGCCTTCAGACAGTATTAAGAAATCCGCTGGTAAGCCCTTATATTCTTGGAATTTCATCCGGTGCAGCATTTGGTGCAGCATTATCAATGGCATTAATGGGGACGGGTCTGACACTCATGATCCAACCATGTGCTATCTTTTTTGGTCTGCTTGCAATAGGTCTGTCACTTGGTGTTGCATGTATCAGAGGAGAGATTTCACCTATTTCTGTGGTTTTGGGAGGAGTGATCGTATCTGCCCTGTTTTCAGGTTTTTTATCTCTCGTGCAGATAATTGTTGAACCTGAAAAAGCCCAGGCAGTAATTGCATGGATGGCAGGGAGGCTGAATACGATCAGCTGGAATGACGTTTATCAGGGGCTTCCCCTGTCTGTGATCTCCATTGCAGCTCTTTTAATCATGAGATGGCGCCTATTTGCACTTTCAATGGGAGATGAAGAAGCAAAAAGTCTGGGAGTATCAGTAAACAGAGAACGATTAATCTGCATCCTGTTTGCCTGTATAGGAACAGCAGCAATTGTATCAATTTGTGGGGTTATTGGTTGGGTATGCTTAATATCCCCGCATATCACGAGGTTTATTTTTGGTTCACATCCTGCACTACTTCTTCCGGCGTCGATCTCTGTTGGGATCTCTTTCATGCTTGTTGCTGATCTTATTTCAAGGACGATATGGGAATTTGAGATACCTGTTGGAATTATCACAACAATTGTCGGAGCACCCTTATTTCTGTATCTTATGAGGAAGAGTATCTATGAGTGGCATCATTAATGCTGAAAAGTTATGTTTTTCATATGGTGACGAACAGATTTTGCACCAGGCATCACTGGATATATCCAAAGGCGAACTTGTTACCATACTAGGTCCGAACGGATGTGGTAAAACAACCCTTTTGAAATGTCTTAACCGGTTTTTAAGGCCTGATGGAAGAATACTCGTTCATGGAAATGAGATCGAACACTATAACCTTAAAGAACTGGCCAGGATAATCGGGTATGTTCCCCAGAATCACCAGCCTTCATTTAGTTACAAAGTAATCGATGTCGTTGTAAGCGGCCGGATACCATATCTTGGTCTCTCTTCACCCGGGGTTTCAGATTACCAGTTGGCAAAAGATGCATTAAAGCTGGTAGGTATTGAAAGTATAGCTGATAGACCATATACCCGTCTTAGCGGAGGCCAGCTAAGGCTAGTAATACTTGCACGTGCTCTTGTACAAGAGACCGATCTCCTGTTTCTTGATGAACCAACATCAAACCTGGATATAAAAAACAGGGTAATCATACTCAAAATCCTTTCAAAACTTGTAAAAAGAGGTTTTTCCGTAGCTATTACCGAACATGATCCGACTCTTGCATCCGTATTTGCAAATAAGGTTATTCTGATGAAAATGGGTAAGATTGTAGCATATGGGCCGCCAAAAGAGGTAATGACCGCTGAACAGCTCTGCGAGATCTACGAGATAGAGATAGAGGTATTTGAGAGAAACTCAACTCAGGTGATATTACCGGTATTCTCAGGAGTTTCGTCATGAAAAGCAGAGACTCTCTTGCCAATACGTATGTTACGCTGGATGAATTAATAAGCGACAAAAAAATTCCGGATATTGTTGCACCAGTTTACCCGGGTTTGGGATGTGGTTTTTTTGCGGTCAGTTTTATTTTGCCCCTTATCTTAAAATCAGCTGCAATTATGATCGCTCCCGCTCTTTGTGCATACAATGCAAGACTGATTATGTCTAGATATGAACAATCCTCATTAATGATGGAGAATAATCTGGTATTTTTCCTATATGAGGAGGAGGACATCATAAGGGGAGCAGAAAGTAATATCAAGGAAAAACTTCTGGATTTTTGTATTCTAAAACAACCTGATGTTGTATTTGTTGTTACATCCTGTCTCCCGGAGATCGTTGGAGAAGATATTGAAGCTGTTGTTCAGCAGGTCAGGGAGAGTGCCAACACCCTGGTGATCCTTATCAGGACTGAAAATTTTACTAATATTTCTTCCAGACAGGGTGTAGAACGCACTTTCGAAGCATTATTTGATCTGATGAGATTTCCTGAAAAAAAAGTCCCTGATTCGGTAAATATTATTGGAAACTCTGCAATTTCGTGCATGAATTCAGAGATTATCAGGATACTTACCAAATCTGATATGAAGATAAATTCTGTGATTCCTTCATACAATTCCATTAAAGTAATTCAAAAAGCTCCGGAGGCAGAGTATAACATATTGTTGGACAGAGGATGTCTTCCCCTCGCCGAAAGAATGAAATATGCATATGGCATCCCATACTTCTTAAATGATCAGGCTTTTACACCTGATGAAATTTTAAAACAATATGAAAACCTTGGAACTTTTCTTTCAAAAGACCTAAAAAAGTTTATCCATAGTGAATATGACGCATTATCAGAGAAGATTGCTTTTATAAGAAAAAAACATTCAGGGGAAAAAGCCATACTTTCGATGAATAATGCAAGAATATTTGATCTTGCCATGTTGTTGGAATTATCCGGTATTCATGTCCCGGTTGTAGCAACAGATGAAATGAGTAACCAGGATATTGAGGATGCAAAAACCCTTTTTAATACAGGCAGAAATCCAAGGGTTATCAGAAATGCTTCATGTTATCCTCTTGAAAAGTGCCTTGAAGAGATAAAACCTGATTATTATCTGACTCATTCAGGTTATGAACAGATAATGTGCAGCAATCTTAATATCAGGTATTATAATCTCTATCCTTATTCCTACCTGAATGGTTTTGAACGTTCTAAATCTTTGCTTTCTGACATCTTCCCTGATACATTCTTAAAACCTGTATTTGTACAACCACAGCACCATTCAATAACCTGGGGGCAAAGATATGAAGATTATTGATAAAGGCATACCTCAGCCTACTGATTATTTCGGCATTCTATGGACCGTTGCAGGTATAACTGATTGCATTATAGTAGAGCATGGTGCTCCGGGAACAATAACCTACACACATATAGGTTTTACTTCAATGAACCGCCGTTCCATGTTCCATAAGATCTTCTCATCTGCCGTGAATGAAAATGATATTGTAATGGGTTCTGATTCCAGGTTATCAGAAGCTGTTCGCTGGGTTGATGCAACATATCATCCATCGGTTATCGCAGTTGTAGCAACAGCAATTACCGCAGTAATCGGACTCGACATTGATGGTTTCGTTCACGGGATTAGATCTAATATAAATGCACGCCTGATCTCATTTCCATCGGGAGGTTTTTTTGGGACATATCTTAAGGGAATTGAAGAGGGATCAAAAGCCCTTATCCGAGAATATGTACAAGATACACCAAATCAACCATTCACTCAGACAGTAAACATTATCGGGCCCACATGTGAACAGTTCAATACTGCTTCTGATATCCAGGAGATCAAAAGAATCTTAAGGGCAATCGGTATTAAAATTGTGACTGTTTTTCCAGAAGGTTGTTCAACAGATGATATCAGGAGAATTCCGGATGCTTCGTTAAACCTTATCATAAGAGATGTAATGCTTCCTGCAGGAGAGTTGATACAGGATATATGTGGTCAGGAATATTATTACGGACTGCCAATGGGAATTAAGGGAACAATAGCCTGGATTCAGGGTATTACTAATAAATTGAATTTAAAATATCCTGAACCCTTTATCAGGGAAGAACTCAGAAGGTGGGATTATAATCCGGCACTTTTGCTCTCTAAAATCCAGCCATATTCGCATCTTAAAGTGATAATTGCCTGTCCATATGAGTATGCAATCGGGTTATCATCAATTGTTACACAGGAATGGGGATTATCCGTATTAACCGTATTATTACCGGATAACCCAAATACCCCAGATTACAGGAAAAATTTTTCACAACTTGGGATTGATGATATCAGGATAAATCCGTCTGATGAAGAGGTTCAGATTTCTCTGAAAGAGAAAAAGCCCCATATTCTGTTTGCTAATACCTACTACCTTAAAATGAATTCTGATATTCCGATAAGAATACATGCATCCCATCCGACTCCGGATCTACTTACACTTTTTGACGGGACACCCTTTACAGGTTTTAGGGGTTATGCGTATCTCACTCAGTCTTTGGTCAACGAGATTCAGGCTCACCCGGAGGTTCTTTTTACATGAGAAGAATTGCAATATATGGTAAGGGAGGAATAGGAAAATCTACAACTACATCGAACCTGTCTGTAATCCTTGCAAAAAAGGGGTATACCGTGATGCAGATCGGATGCGATCCAAAGGCGGATTCCACCCGGATGTTGACATACGGTGAAAAAATTACACCGATTCTTGATACTTTATATAAGGGAGGAGTTAATGTAACTCTTGATGACCTGGTTTTCAGGGGAGTAAATGGAATATTATGTGCGGAATGCGGAGGACCTACTCCTGGTGTCGGGTGTGCTGGAAGAGGCATAATATCTGCTTTTGAACGGCTTGAATCTCTGTCGGCATTTAAACGGTTCAACCCGGATTTTGTATTGTATGATGTCCTGGGTGATGTTGTATGTGGCGGGTTTGCAATGCCGCTTCGTAAAGGGTATGCAAAAGAAGTATACATTGTTACTTCTGGTGAACTTATGAGCCTTTATGCTGCACAAAACATCGCCTCAGCTGTATCACAGTTCAGCAATAAAGGATATGCCCAACTATGTGGGATTATCCAGAATAGCAGGAATATCAGGGATGAAGATACATTAATTAAAAATCTGGCAGATGAACTTGGTGTAGAGGTACTGGCACGGATTCCAAGAGATCCGTCGGTCCAGATATTTGAGTCCCAAAATTCAACAGTTGCTGCTTCAACATCTGTAGGACCGTATCTGGAGGCAGTTACCAGGCTGGCAGAAAAAATTGAATCCTGTCCTCCGGACCTATTATAAAACCCGTCCGGGTATTAATTATGTAACAGGATTCAGGGGCATAATAAAAATATTCCCTTTATGGTTCTGAATCTCTGTCTCTACCCCGTATACCTGTTTTATTACTTCATTTGTGAAGACCGAAGATGGTGTTCCGGCAGCAAAAACTTCTCCATTCTTCATCATTACAGTTCGATCAGTGTACCTGGCAGCAAGGTTCAGGTCATGGATAGCTATGATAGCCGAGACACTCTTATTCTTAACGATATCTTTCACAAGGTTCATTACTTCAAGCTGATGCCTGATGTCAAGGTTTGCCGTCGCTTCGTCAAGCAGAAGAATACCTGTCTCCTGGGCGAGAGCACGTGCTATTGAGACTCTTTGTTGTTCTCCTCCACTGAGTTCATTAATGTCGCGTAATGCAAGATCCTCTATATGCAACATATGAAGAATATCCAGGATCTTCTCATAATCATCATCAGAGCATTTGAAATTTACATGTGGTTTTCTTCCCATGAGAACCGCATCAAAGACAGAAATTGCGAATGAATGCTGGTAGTTCTGTGGAACATATCCGATCTTTTTTGATATTTCAGAAAGGTTCAGTCTTTGTAAATCTGTTCCGTCAATAGTGATTATCCCCTTTTGTGGATACAGAATTTTTGCCATGCACTTGATGAGGGTTGATTTACCAGAACCATTAGGGCCTACAATCCCCAGTATCTCTGATTGTGCAAGTTCAAAACATGTATCTTTAAGTACTTTGGCACTATTGTAACTGAAACACAGACCGTCTATCATCATCTTCATCTTTTTCACCAATAACTCTTCTTCCTCCTGATGATTAGATACAAAAATACCGGACTACCTATGCATGCCGTAACAACACCTACCGGTAACATGACTGGTGCTATTATTGTCCTTGCTATCGTGTCACAGGTTACTAAAAGGGCACCTCCGAATATTCCGGCAGCCGGGAGCAGATATCTGTTGTCTCCTCCGATAATAAGGCGGGCAATATGAGGTGCAACAAGGTCAATAAACCCAATTGTTCCAGTAAAACATACAACTGTGGCTACAAGGACCGAACAGAGCATCATAATTAATATTCTGGTTCTTTCTACGTTTACACCCAGATTATGAGCCACATCATCCCCTGCATTCATGGCGTTGACATCCCAGGTTTTATAAAATAATACCGGAAAGATAACTGCAAGAACTGCAGTAAGGATGAATACACTTGGCCATGATGCTTTGGACAGATCACCTATTGTCCAGAGATATGCCGCTTTTGCACCATCAGACTCCGTAAAATACATCAAAATGGAAGTGAATGCAGTCGCAACAAACATCATGGCAACTCCTGCAAGGATAATTGTCTCTGATGTTGCCTTTACAGCCCGTGTAATTCCAAGTATCACAAAAGCCGGAATCATGGCAAAACAGAATGCAAAAATCATGATGGTGTACTTAAATCCAAAAAGACCTTCAAACAGGGCAATTCCTAATATGGCACCAAGACCGGCAAAAGAGGAGATTCCCAAATTATATGGGGCTGCGATAGGATTTCTCAAAATGCCCTGAAGCATTGTTCCTGCACTTGCAAGTGCTACACCGCTTACAATTGCAAGCAATATTCGTGGTAGACGAAGATTCCATATTACAAGGCCTTCTGTTGTTTTCGGGGCCTCAAACAAGCCATTCCAGATGAGAGAGTAAGCCCCGAAGAAACTCGTCTCATATGAACCTAGTTTTGCTGCTATCCCTGTTACTATGGTTATTACTATCAGAGATGAGAGAATAAATATTATCTTTTTACTGGTATACTCCTGATAACCCTTTTTTATCTCTTCTCTTTTTGTCATGTTAGTATCAGAATTCACTAAAACTCTCCGGTGTAGTTACTAAAGATTTATGAGGTCAGGATTTTCAGGAATAATAACTATCCGACCTAATCTCTTTTGGACAGAATAAGAAAATTCAGGGTATGAAGGTTCACATCCCTGACAGGTTCCAATTCATTATAATGATCTTTTTCCCGTTCTCTAAAACGAACTCATGCCTTTGTTCATTGGTAAACCCTGCTCTTATAAACATTCCAGCCAGTTCTTCAGGTTTTGCCCCGTTGTAAAATGGCAGTTCTCTACCGACATCCTCGTTAAAGTGATGTTTTCCAACTGCTTCCATTGGCACATCGACAATTACATTGCCGCCTGGTTTTACTACTCTTGCCCATTCACCAATGACCTTTTGAGGATCAGGTAATGTCCATATCATATGCCTGCTGACCACAGCATTAAAAAACCCGGGTTCAAAGGAGAGGTTTTCAGCGTCTTCCTTTACAAAGGTCACAGAAAGTGGTAAATCCAGAACCTTTTTTCTGGCGTTTTCCAGCATGATGTCCGACCAGTCGGCACCAATAATTTCATGTTGCATGTCTGCCAGAATCAGGGCCAGGAACCCGGAACCTGTCCCCATATCTAATATTTTTAGTTTTTGTCCTGTCCCGAAACAATCGGAAAAAATATTTTTCCATATCTTTTTTTCTTCATCCGAATGAATTCCATGAGCAGATACCTGGTCGTAATTTCCATTTTTGTTCCAAAAACCCCTTATCTGCTCTCTGACATTTTGTTGCATAATTTATCGCCTCAAAAAGAAAGTAGAATTATTTCAAAATATGTTCTGGAGTATACACCATAACCGCATAATCATCATATTTCTTTCCGTGGAACCTCTCCAGCCATTCCTGAAGTATAGCACTGGCATTAATGTCCTTAAATGCGTCCGGATATAGTGTCTTACCAAGGAACACGGTGGCCAACATACGTTCATTGCCAAGTTCCCTGGTTACTACGTAAACATCGCCGTTCTTTACAGCATTAGTCTCTTTCCATGCCGGACGGTCCATTACGACCTCTCTGATGTTCTCCATCCTTGGAATAACACCTTTGGCATAACCCGACCAGTTCATACCTACATGTGGATCCTTGATGATAACATCAGGATTCTTCTCCGCAATCTCTTCGGGATCGATGTTCAGTGATTTGTGCTCCAGGAAATCCCCTTTAAAGACATCAGCCAGGATATGTTCTCCACCGGCTTCCTCAATAATTCCGTTAGCCCTTCCCGGGACATTATAATCCTGGATAAATTCGTAATACACACTCTTTTTATCCTCAGGTTTAATGGTGGAAACAATTTTTTCTGCTTTTTCAATGTTTGATTTACTGAAATCGGCATATTCAAGAGCTTTATCACTCTTACCCAGAACCTGGCCTAATACTTTAAGTTCGGTAAGATACTGCTCCGGTCTTCCGTTCAAATCAAGTTGAAGCACCTTAATTCCGAAAGGCTCCATCTTCTCTACTATGTCATAAGCATACGTAGGATTTGCTGAGGCAATCACAAGGTCTGGCTTTAATTTTGTAATTGCTTCATAATCAGGGGCAGGGTAACCAACAGAGGGTTTATTCTGGAGTTCAGGATAGAAAGGATCACCTGTGATCATCTTGTTAATTCCGACGACTTTGTCCTGTTCACCCAAAACACGGAGCATTCCAGCTGGCGATGCTGTAGATAATACAACTATGCTTTTTACGGGTAGATCAATTGACACTATCCTGTCTTCGGAATCGGCGACATAGACCTGTTTTGCTTCGCCATTTATTATTGATCTGATAACCGTCACATCTTCCTGGTCTACTTTACCATCCTGGTTTGCATCTGCAAATCTTGTTGTGGGATTTTTTCCTGATATTATGGCTAAAATATAAGTAACGTCATCTTCATTAATGACCCCGTCATGATTTGCATCGCCAAATACTCCCGCTTTTATCTCTTCCGGAAGGATTGAATCCGGATTTTGTGTTGTCTCTGCTGCACAACTTCCTATAAAGGTACACAGCAGTAAGAAAATCATGAAATAAACTTTAATACTAATAATCTTCCCAACCATCAACATTCCTCGCTGGATTATGCATATTTAAATATGCATATTAAAATTTTGTACGGTTAATTATTACTGTCTTAATGTATTAAGTATTACTTTTTTGAATTAAATATAATAAAATCATATAATTCTAATATTTTTAATTGAAAATTTTAATTAAAAATTTTTATTAAGAAAAAATATAGATACATAAATATCATTCATAAAATAATCTTATTTACCGATTTTAGGGAGATGTTCTTCTGTTCATAAGTCTTAAAACCCGCATTCTTACAGTTATTTTTGCAGGGGCACTATTAATTGCGATAGACGGATCAACCGTGTCGCCGGTTCTCTCCATGATTCAGCATACTTTCGGAGTAAGCGAAAGCCTTGTTTCGTGGATATTTAATATTGAAGTCTTATTCCTGATGCTTACAACACCAATAACGGCAAAATTATCTGATATTTTCGGGAGAAGAAATATCTATGTTCTCTGTACCCTTATTTTCCTTATCGGTACATTGATTGTCACGCTTTCCAGGTCTTTTGAGGTACTCCTGATTGGTAGAGCTATACAGGGAATCGGTGCAACAATATCGGTCCTTGCCATCATAATAATCGGGGATCACTTCTCCGAGAACCGAGGTAAATTTTTAGGTATATTTGGATTTGTAATAGCACTGGTCTATGCAGTGGGACCGGTAATCTCCGGGTATCTGATAAACTTCGGGTGGCAATGGATATTCGCCATTAACATTCCAATTGCAATTCTCGTGCTTATACTAAGTTTTAATCTTCTCCCTAAAACTCAGAGAGTAAATAATATCGGGCTTGATCTGAAAGGAATAATATTATTTGGGATAGCAGTAGCCTCCTTTACCGGGTTTATAAGTAATTTCGGGAGTAAAACGCCGGTTTACATACTTTGGCCGTTAATTGGAGTCTGCCTTATCTGCCTGGTTCTTTTTTACTATGCTGAGAAAAAATCTTCTTTCCCTATCCTGCCTATTCATCTGCTGAAAAAGAGAAACACTCTAATAACAGGAATTATTACCGTTACCGGTTACATGGCAGGGGCAGGAACCTATTTTCTGTCAACATTTGCCGTAATGGCCTTTGGTTTTAGTTATTCTGAAGGAGCTTACATTTTAATCCCATTTACGCTTGGATCACTGATTACTACAATAATTGTGGGAAAACTCCTGGATAAAGTTGGGGCCAGGTCGATAATGGTTGTTGGAGGTATGTTATCAGCTGTAGGGATGTTGTTATTGGGTCTTACAGTTAACATTTATACATTCATACTTTCTATTGCCTTAATTGGTATTGGGAATGCATCTATTGCAGGAAATGCATTATACTTTATCTTTCTTGAAGAGACTGATAAATCAGACCGGGCATCAGGCCAGGCAATGCTTAATGTTTTACTGAATACCGGATCTCTTATCGGAGGGGCAGTTCTCGGAATGGCTATCGGTTCGGGGTCGATTAAAGAGTTTAAGTTAGTTTATATGTGTCTTGCCGGTGTTTACGTACTCCTGATACTTCTTGCACTGAATATTAAACCGAAGGAGTCACAAAACAGTTGTTGATGAAATCCAGACTATAATTAAGATTGCTTCGTATTCCTCCTGAAGTAATATAACCTAACTGAATTTTTTCCGGATAATTTAAGACTCTCTTTCATAATTATTGGAACATCAACCCCTCGTTTTTTCATATACTCTCATGAAACAACCATACAAATTATTGAACACCAATCGCAATTTCATATATTCGATCAAGTTTTTCCAGAACTTCCGGATCAATATCGTCAGGATCCATATATTTTGCAATTTCATAATATCCCCCTTTATTCAATTGAATCCGTGTTCCAATTTTTTCAAAGAAATCTGAGAAGAGGGGATCGAGAAAATCATCACTCATCTTCGTTTCTATCCACCATCTATCATCTCGAATCCTCATTGCCTTAGGAGGAATGATATCTGAAAGGCATTCCTCCATTACTTGTATTCCTTCTTCAGTAACAGGTTCAGGCTTATTTCGAAGATAGCGAACAATTACTTCAGGAAATGCAAAATAATTTTCAATTTCCCGCTTCTCCCAGATTAATATAGTTAGATTAGGATCTTTTTTTATTTCTTTCGATAATCGATCGAATAATGCAATCCCGCGAATATTTGGATTTGCCTCCCGGATGGCATAAAAGTGCTTTTGTGCTTCTGAAGGTTCATTGCATCCCACATACCTGACAAATGGGGCGGATAGATAAGACGCAGCGGGATGATTTAAGACAGATGCAAATTCTTGTAATATTGCAAGATCTGTTGAACCTTCAAGGTACAAAATCCACTCTCTGGTCTGTGCTAGATAATATTGATCATATCCATATTCCCGCAATGATTTTTCTAATTGTGCATTTTTATCAACCCTATGTGGTTTACCGATAAAAGCCACCACTACTGCTTTATCTGCTGCTTCATTAAGAACTACTTCCGAATGACTAGCTGCAATCACCTGGCTTTTTGTCTTTATTGCTGTTTCAATCAAGAGATTGAATATTTGACGTTGACGGAGAATTTCAAGATGTGCGTCTGGTTCATCCAAAAGTAAAACGGTTTCCGGGTGAGAATAGAGATACGCAAGGAGAAGTAATGTCTGATGAAGCCCCCGACCTGCTGAAGAGATATCAAGAAGCGTACCTGTCCCCATCTCTTCATATACCATCTCAATTTCACCTCGTTCTATGATGTATTCCGGTTCATGAAGGGTGATTCCAAAAAGACTCTTAAGACTTTGAACTATTGTATTCCAATTATCATAATTTTTATCGGACGTTATCTGATAACAGAGATTTCTTAAGACTTCTGCTGTTCTTCCTTCACCTATCTTTACATTCACAGTTCCTGTTTCGATCTTAATCTCCTGTGCTGCAAGTCCAGACATTGGTGGCAAAAAAGCTATCGAAAAATCTTGTATTTCACTTGGAATAGGAATTGAAACTCCGTTCTCATTTTTCATAGGGCGACAATAGAGAGACTCAGGATTTGCATAGTCAAATTCAAGCCCGCATTTCCAGGGAACGTTTATCGTAGTTCCCTCTAATAGAATTTCAATCCTAATATTTGTGGTTCTTTGTTTTCCTTTTACCCGGTCTGCAGATCTTACATGGAGATCACGCCAGAGAAGAGATGCACTCGGAACCGGGACTGCTAATAAGTCTCTACGGTTAATAGTGACTCCGGATCTTTTTTCTGCTGATGAACTCAACCCGCGTTTTTCAACCCATTTTGAAATACCAATCGAAAAAAGAGCAAGGGCTTGCAATGCAGTGGTTTTTCCAGAGTTGTTTGGGCCAATAAATACAACAGGGTCACCAAGGTCTATCGTAACATTATCGAAACGTTTAAAATTTCTGATTGTTAATGATGTTAGAATCATATTTTCACGTTATCCTCATCCCAAATAATCTTTGATATTCAGATACTTCAAATAAGTAATATATCTGTAAAATCGTGATGCATCGATAGGTCCGAGTTTCTCAAACAGGGCATTTCTTACTTCATGTTGTATCTGTGCGTTTAATACTCATGTCAATACTTCTGCTCTAATAGATGAACCAGGTTTAATATTAGGATGTTAAACCAGGTGCTATCCTGAATAAATTATTAATTATTCAATCATCCGTGGTTAATAATATTGCCTGAGCATAATCTCCCATATTTCCTTTGGTTACCAGTTCATTCAGCGGACTCCAGGGGATAAAAAGCAATATGTTGCCATGGAGAGATTTAGTTTGCCATGGGAATCTGTAAGTTGAATGAATAGAAAAATACAAGAAAATATTGTTACTAATAATAACAAAATTAATGACATATATAACTAATAATTAGCCAAAAGGGAACTGAAACTGGGTAACCGTCCTCTTTTCTCCAAACCCGAAAACACTTTACAAAAACATTTTGTAACCTCTCTCAGTAGGTCTGACTTTGATTTCTCGCCATCCTAAAGGACCTGAAACGAGATCGCTTACCTTAAATTGCTGAGTTAATATTTTATATCGTAATGGATTTCTTCCTCTAGATCCGTTTCGCTTTGGAAGGTAGGTTATTGGTTTTTCAAGGCAAAATTGGGTGTCGCATGAAATATCCGCAAGAAAAATGATATTCCGCTCCGATAATTGGCTCAAGAAAACAGAATCAGATCCGTAAAAACCGTCCATAACAATCTGTGTGATACTTATACCTTCAGAAATTAATGAATCTATCATTTCAAGGGCTAATTCTTGTTTTTTCTTAAAGACAAATTTGTTTTTAGGAATACCAAATTTTTTAATATTTGTCGGATCATCTATGATACGTTGAGGCAGATATAATCGAGAATCAAGAATTAAGCGAAAATTTCCAATTTGAATTCCTAAATAAACCCCAACTTGACACAGTTCAACTTTGTCCATATTATCGCAATATTGCCGAGCTGTTCCAACGGAATGTTTTCCTGATTTTGCAACAGCAGATTCATCTAAGGTGAATACCAATGAGGTATGATCAACTAAAGTCAGTGTGAATATTCTTAGTAATTTACATAAATTTCAGAAGACCATATTCCTTTAGTTAGGAAATACGAAAACGAGTGAGATGTCGTCTGACATTTAGTTTCCTCCTCGATTTTACTCATGCTTCGATCATGAGTCAATACTAAAAGCCTTGTTAATAATCTATTGCTGAATTAATTGTGCTTCGGGTTTTGCTTTGAAAAATTTCTACTAGCCTCGCCGATTTTAAGAACTCGAATAGAGAAAGATCAATCGATTCAAGGTATTTAGGGTCTAATTCTCGCCCTGCGAGATAATTATCGACATCTATAATCTTTATCCCTCATTATATAGAGATCTCGTTATTTATATCGAGGGAAATCTCTCTATGTCAAGTTAACTTCTCATTAAAAATTATAATTCTTCGGAAATTACCTTTCCATCCTGGATGCGATAATATCTCCTGCACATAAACCTGATAACATCCGGATCATGAGAGATTAAAAGATATGCTATATGGCAGGATTTCTGCACCTCTTTTAAGAGATTAAGTATCTGGGCCTGAATAGAAATATCAAGTCCTGATGTGGGTTCATCCAGGATAATCATTTTCGGTTCTATTAGAAGAATTCTTGCTAATGCAAGTCTTTGAGCCTGACCACCTGAGATCTGATCAGGGTACCTGGATAATATCTCAGCATTGAGTCCTGTTTTATTGATAATCTCCATGATCCTTCTATCATGATCTCCGGCGGGATACCCGTATAGATTTAGTACCTGCTTTAATGACTTCCCGATCCTTCGCATCGGGTGAAAAGTGCCTTGAGGATCCTGAAAGAGTATCTGAACATATCTTCTGTATTTCTTCCAGCTCTCTATGTTACATGAGTATATGCCACTACCACAAAATTTTACGTTCCCTGAATCCGGGCGTTCTAGTCCTGCTAATATAAGCCCGATTGTTGTCTTTCCTGAACCGGAAGGTCCAACCAGTCCAACGGATTCATCTTCAGAGATATTAAAAGTACATCCGGATAAAACCTGATGCCTGATTCCCCTGGCTCCTGTCCTGAATGACTTTGATACCTCCTGAAATTCCATCAGAGCTTGTGGCGTCTGGTTCCCCTCCTTTTACCTGAGTTAAGGTCAGGGTAATTTATACAACAAAGCCCGGTCGCATGTAATTTAAATAGAAAAAAAAGGCGGGACATATACAGTTCATTCAACCGGTTTCACGCCGGTGAAAGTGAACTCGTTCATGATTCCATACAGGGGGTTGGAGTACCATCCTTTAATCGCTTTATTATACGGGGTTACATCGTTCTTCCAGTATAGTGGAATGCCCGGCAGGTTTTCCGCATAATATTTCTGTACATCACCTGAATATGTAGCTAATTTTGTCTTGTCCGCAGTTGCCAGAATATTATCACATAATTCAAGGAATACCGGATCATCAACGGTGTGAAGTACACCCTGACCTGTTCTGCGGCTGTCAAAGTAACCGGTCGCCCAGCCTGCATGCATGAGCATACCCCATGGAGTGGTGCGGGTTAAGGTGATATCATAGTCATAGTTGTCTTTTAGATCAAACCAGGTATTATCCTCCACCGATCTGATTTCCGCTCCTATTCCCGCAGAATTCAGGTATTCTTTTATTAATTCAGCCTCACGCGAGAAACTATTCCGGATCAGGAAATTAAGGACGATATCCTTACCGTCTTTTCCTTCAACAATGCCATTATTATCCGAGTCCTTGTATCCTGCATCTGCAAGGATCTTCCTGGCTCCTTCCACGTCATATTTCATCGGAGCAGTCTCAACATATCCATCCATTGCCGGTGGAACAAATCCGCTGTTTGGAACTTTTCCATGTCCTAGTGTTGATATTTCCACCAGTTCAGGGTAATTTATCGATGCGGCAACGGCTTTCCGGAAATTAATGTCTGATAATGGTTCATTTTTAAGGTTAAATCCCATAAACGTCATTCCACTGGTCGGGGTCTCCAGAACATCAAAATTCCCGGATGATTTGAGAGAGTCAATTGCAGCATAAGGATATGATGATGCATATTTCCAGTATGTATCCATTGATCCGGATTCTAGTGATTTTGCTGCGGCATCTTCATTTTTAAACCAACTGATTTCAACGGTGTCATAGTAAGGCGCCTCACCTTTCCAGTAAGGGTTCTTTTTGAAGATCAGTTTTCCGGAGTTCAGATCGATACTGTCCATGTAAAAGGGACCGCATCCGATATATGGGCCATTGCTGGTATAGTTAACCGGGTTTTCAATCTTCTCCCAGATGTGTTTAGGTACAACCGGATATGAGGTAAACTCAAGATCGAGATTTGTATATGGTTTGTTAAAGGTAAATGTCACTTTGTTACCGTCAACTTTGGTGTCTTTAAGTGTCTCCCCGATCCATCCGGCAGATGGAACACTCTTTCCATACATATTGATCGAGTAAGCAACGTCTTCCCCGGTTACCGGAGTTCCATCACTCCAGTACTGCTCGGGCCGGATGTTGAAGGTCCAGACGGTGTTATCCGGAGATACCTCGTATGATTCGGCTAAAAGACCGATTAGCCTGCCTTCACTGTCCATCTGCATCAGAGGGGGATTAGAGATATGGTTGAACAGTCCGGTTGTATAATCTCCGATAAATGAAGGTGATTTTACCTCGTTGAGTGTCGCTACTTTGAGAACCTTTACGTCTGCTGCAGTACAACAGGCAGTAAATGCCATAAGCAGAAATAATACTGAAGATAGTATTACAAATACTTTGGTCATACCTGAATTCATAGCATGTAAATTAGTGTTACTATATTTAAATAATTCCGAATAATTATTGATAGTTACAAAGTAAGGAAAGTGATGATGATTATGGTCAGGGGTTTATTTCAGTCCTACTTTAGTCAATTTTGAACTGAGTTCGATAACATTAGATGATCTACCTTCCTATTTTGAGTTTCAATCCTACTTTAGTCAATTTTGAACTGCCACAACCGGAATGTTCGATGTGGATGCTATAATGAGTTTCAATCCTACTTTAGTCAATTTTGAACATTAGTTCCGAAAGTTCCTCAACTACCATATCTAGTGTTTCAATCCTACTTTAGTCAATTTTGAACTGTATCTTCTGGCTGAAGAACCGGCGGCCTGCAGAAGTTTCAATCCTACTTTAGTCAATTTTGAACTTTTAATAGCATCAATTTTATTTCAAAAATTTCAAGTTTCAATCCTACTTTAGTCAATTTTGAACCATGATTTAATCTCCATAAATCAGAATGCAGTTTTTTAGTTTCAATCCTACTTTAGTCAATTTTGAACATACAGGTTCACCATCCATAGTGATATTACCCGAGATGTTTCAATCCTACTTTAGTCAATTTTGAACTTTGGGTTTTTCCAGAATGGTCTTGGATACCCTATTGAGTTTCAATCCTACTTTAGTCAATTTTGAACGCAAATATCCGCAAACACAGAACGCTGTCATTACGGTGTTTCAATCCTACTTTAGTCAATTTTGAACTTAATCAAACAATCAATTTAACAGAGGCGTTGTAAAGTTTCAATCCTACTTTAGTCAATTTTGAACAGAAGATGCTGCAATATAATTAAGTCTAATCCAGTGTTTCAATCCTACTTTAGTCAATTTTGAACACGGATCGTCGTTCCGGATTGAGAGGACATTATGCGTTTCAATCCTACTTTAGTCAATTTTGAACATTCGCTATATCTGGAACACATACTATTCAGTTCCTTTGTTTCAATCCTACTTTAGTCAATTTTGAACTGCAACCCGATTGTATCAAAGGTGTTTGCTATACCGTGTTTCAATCCTACTTTAGTCAATTTTGAACTGGAAACAGGACTAGAGAAGACTTTCATGTCCTTCTATGGTTTCAATCCTACTTTAGTCAATTTTGAACATATAGGGTTTATTCTTAAAGGGACAAGTTCAGGCGTTTCAATCCTACTTTAGTCAATTTTGAACTATTGGTCAGACCGTTGCCGATGTCCGTGATACAAGTTTCAATCCTACTTTAGTCAATTTTGAACAAGGAGTCTGAACTGCCCCCATTAGTCCGGGTTGTTGTGTTTCAATCCTACTTTAGTCAATTTTGAACTACCTGATTTTAAAAGATCTTTCCGGTTCGTTTACGATGTTTCAATCCTACTTTAGTCAATTTTGAACCCCGAAATGTCATCACCCCCATGCAATGCTCTTCGATGAGTTTCAATCCTACTTTAGTCAATTTTGAACTTAATGCATGCATGGAAAGGTGCATGTATGATTGTAGGTTTCAATCCTACTTTAGTCAATTTTGAACTAGAATATGTAAATCCTTCTCGAAGATGATTACAATAGTTTCAATCCTACTTTAGTCAATTTTGAACGCATATCCAAACGTTGTTTTGATACTCCCTGAGATGTTTCAATCCTACTTTAGTCAATTTTGAACTCAATTAAAGACCAATTCGCCCTTTGATGCAAACAAGTTTCAATCCTACTTTAGTCAATTTTGAACCCGGGCAACTGATGAATATACAAGATCTAATGCCGAGTTTCAATCCTACTTTAGTCAATTTTGAACTTCATTTTTCGATCTCTTTGATTTTTGTCAAAATTACATGTTTCAATCCTACTTTAGTCAATTTTGAACAGACTTCCTTGATAGCAGGGTATGAATTCAAGTTTTTAATGTTTCAATCCTACTTTAGTCAATTTTGAACATAAGAACGTATAGCATACCTGATATGATATCAAGTTTCAATCCTACTTTAGTCAATTTTGAACCAACAAAGTTTTTCTGTGTGTTGCAAAGTACTCTTAGTTTCAATCCTACTTTAGTCAATTTTGAACTTCGACCTGTGCATATTCCCCGGTTCCTACGACTAGTTTCAATCCTACTTTAGTCAATTTTGAACTGAAGCTACAAGATCCGGGATTGATATATCATCAGAAAGGTTTCAATCCTACTTTAGTCAATTTTGAACATTACTCCTGCAAATTTGTATAAGGGTGAATCCGGAGTTTCAATCCTACTTTAGTCAATTTTGAACCAAAGATCGTTCAGGCAGTCTACGTCTATGGTCTTGTTTCAATCCTACTTTAGTCAATTTTGAACTCCCATTACCTTTCCGGCTCTGGAGGAACGGATAAAAGTTTCAATCCTACTTTAGTCAATTTTGAACGTATTTGCCTTGAGACTGCTTCGCGGAGTTTTCTGAGTTTCAATCCTACTTTAGTCAATTTTGAACGGGGCAGTTTCCCCATATGTTTCAATTACTAATTTATTGTTTCAATCCTACTTTAGTCAATTTTGAACCACGTTACCGGTGTCCTGGTCACAGTTTAGATCCTGGTTTCAATCCTACTTTAGTCAATTTTGAACCAATATAAACTGCCAGAATCACACTACCTATTAATCGTTTCAATCCTACTTTAGTCAATTTTGAACAAGTGGTTGCTTGCATTATATTATGAAGAAGGGGTGTTTCAATCCTACTTTAGTCAATTTTGAACTTAGAAAATAATCCAGTAAAATTAGTTCCATGCTGAGTTTCAATCCTACTTTAGTCAATTTTGAACGAGCCAAAGTGGGCGAAGAATGGAGGAAGGGATAAAAAGTTTCAATCCTACTTTAGTCAATTTTGAACCTCGACTCAAAATTGGGCTAGATGGCCCAGACAACAACATGTTTCAATCCTACTTTAGTCAATTTTGAACTAAAAATGTTTGAGAGATTTATCAAATTTTATAAAAGTTTCAATCCTACTTTAGTCAATTTTGAACTGATTGAGAAGTCAATTGAGACCTCATCCTTAACTGGTTTCAATCCTACTTTAGTCAATTTTGAACTTCACAGAACTAGCTCAAGCCAATAACCCCACCAGGGTTTCAATCCTACTTTAGTCAATTTTGAACGACCAAAGACGTTGAAGGTATTGACTGGAAAGAAGAGAAGTTTCAATCCTACTTTAGTCAATTTTGAACAATCTTCTTTGAGTTAAAATAGGTCTGCAATGTAGTGTTTCAATCCTACTTTAGTCAATTTTGAACCCCTAGATTTGACCAACTTTCTCTTATTCCAAAAAATTTGTTTCAATCCTACTTTAGTCAATTTTGAACCTAACAGTAAAAATAACCGATTACTCTTTACAAAAGTTTCAATCCTACTTTAGTCAATTTTGAACACATATAATATCTACAGACTTTATTTTCTAGATGATGAGTTTCAATCCTACTTTAGTCAATTTTGAACTTGAAGATCGGGCAACCTGTTTTGTCCAGGTTGGAGGTTTCAATCCTACTTTAGTCAATTTTGAACAACCGAGAAATTCAAGCACAAATCCAGAATCTTCGAAGTTTCAATCCTACTTTAGTCAATTTTGAACTATATCCTCCGGTCCAACCTCCGGAATGAACGGACCGTTTCAATCCTACTTTAGTCAATTTTGAACTTTTAACCAATATGCAGTTACAACGCCAACAATAAATACAGTTTCAATCCTACTTTAGTCAATTTTGAACATTCCATGGGACTTTTAAAAGCCTGGTGAGAATGATTTGTTTCAATCCTACTTTAGTCAATTTTGAACTCACATTTCCAGGCAATTGGAAAGATGTGGGAATATTTAGTTTCAATCCTACTTTAGTCAATTTTGAACAATTCAATGCCAAATATCTCAGCACCAGCATATATGTTTCAATCCTACTTTAGTCAATTTTGAACTGATGACCGGGCTATTACCTTTACCGGGATATTTCGTTTCAATCCTACTTTAGTCAATTTTGAACAGCCCGAAATATTGGTAATTTTCCGGAGATATGACAAATAAATCTATAGAACAAGTACTAATTATCCCGGATCAGACATATCGTTATCGGTATATAAAGATCCACGATCTCATATAATCTGGCAGAATTCAGGAATCTCCTTTCCTATTGTTTCAATTGTTACCACCCCATCATGAGGAAGAACATAAAACCTAACACAATCCTCCTGATCCACGATAATTTTCTGAAGGCCTGTCTTCATTCTTGCAAACTGTCCCTTGGTTACTTCTCCTTCGAAAACCGAATTTTGAACCCGATTTAAATATCTTCTCAAAAAAGAACAAATCTTGGCTACCCGTTTTTCATTAATATCATATACAACGATTGCAAACAATATGTTCACCACCAGATTACAAAAGGATCATATGATTTAATCTCTAACAAGTGCTTCACAATTTTTATACATTCTAGATACATCAGTCGTTTATATGAGACCTTTCTATGAAGAGAACGATGTTTTATTGTTGTCTGAAGCCTGTCTTCATACTCCTGAAGAAAGATCCTTCTTCCTGAATCATTCAGGAGACAAGAACCAATATTCTGATTAAAATCACTCTTAGAGAGCATATTTTTGTTAACTAATTTAAAAATAGACCGATCTACAAATAAAGGTTTAAATATCTCTGAAATATCAAGAGATAAAGAAAACCTACGCTCACTAGGTTCATGGAGATAAGAGATAGTGGGATCAAGTTGTGTATGATAAATAGCTGTAATAACATCTCCATAAACTAAAGAATTTCCAAAACTTATCATTGCATTCATTGGATTTTTTGGGGGCCTTCGTGATCGTTCAACAAAAGAGAAATCCCCTGACATAATAGTATCAAATGAAGAATAATATAATGATCTAATATTACCTTCAAGAGCCATGAGTTCCGGAACTGAAACTACTGAATTAACTTCAATGACACGTTCATGTATCTTTGAAATTATTTCCTCTATGTTTTTCCCCTGTCTTTCATAGTAATCAACATTTTTTAGAATATTCGCTGCACTCCCCTGAACAAACCTTTTGGCAAGTTCAAGTCTTTTTTCATGATCAACATAATAAAGAGCTTGTTTAACATGCAGATCCCCGGATAATAACATTGCTTTAGGGTAAAGAGTGGAGATATAATGTCCATAATAATCAAATATATGAACAGGTATCTGTTTTTTTGCAAGTAATGAGATAACACCAGATGAAAGAGAAATACGCCCGTAAAGAAAAATTGCGTCTATTTGTTCAATTGGAAGTGCTTTCTTCTCAAACTCTGGAGATGTAGATTCATCATCTAAATCAACTATAGCTTCCTCTTCATCCTCTTCCTTGATAAATTCAGTATTTTTTCCATCTGTCTCTTTAATGGAGATAAAATACAATGTATTCTGTTTTTGAATTAATTTTCCATTCTTTACAAGATAAAAATTTCTCATAATTTACACCCAGCAAAAATCAAAATATGCACACTTAGAACATGATCGAATCTTTTTTGGAACAGGGACCTCCTTTCTCAATATGATCTTCTGAATCCTGTCAATAATTTCTGGAATTTTTATATTATCGTCCTCTGTAAGTGTAACATCTTCATGCATCTTATGAGTAGGATAATCAATAACTCCATCAACTAACTTAATATCAATGATATTTTGAATATACCATAGATAGTATTTAAGTTGATTACGATGAACTTCCACAAGTTTATATTCTTTCTTTATTTCATGAATAACCAGTTTATCGCCAGTTTTTACAAAATCTAGAGCAATTTTCCCATCTATTATAATTTCTTTATTTTCCCTGTTAAATGACTCTTCATGAATTAATCTTCCAATCAGAACATCATCAGAGTTATCCTCCATTCTTATATAATGCGAAAAGAGCCAAAGCTTGGTATGACAAATATAATAATACTGAATTTCCGTACCTGAAGGAAGGTAACTCCAGGAGGGATACATATATAATAAAAAACAATTCGAAAGATTATTAATCTTACGAATCAAAAGGAACGTATGATGTCTGGGCTAAAACCATCTTTTGGTGGTTTTTCAAGCCAAAAAAGGAATATATCTGTAAATAAACCTGAAGATCCATTTGTTACCCTTGGGATGATTGCAATAGAACTCCTTTGTGAAAAACCATTTAAAGAATGTACAAAGGAAGATCTATTAAGTGCTGCAAAAATCCTGGTTGATTGGTATTTAACACCTGCTTGGTCAAAAGAGCTCTTATCAATATTTCCAAATAGTAAATATGTCAATGTATCAATTAAGGATAAAAGAGGAGAGTCATTAAATTTTTTGTCGAATTTGATATCTGGAATTATTGCTCCAATTAATAATAACTCCTCACTTTGCCAGTTTTGTGGAGATAATTCAAATGAAATCTGTTATGCTAAAACTGTAATCCCACTTGCAGGTTCATATCATCTCTCTAATTTTTTCCCATCTTTTCAACAGGGAATACATGCATGTCCAAGATGTGTCTTTGCTATTCAGTTCTCTCCACTTTTATGCTATAAAGCAGGAGGAAAACCCTGTTTAATTAGTTCTGGGAATATATTACTCCTTACAGAATATGGAAAAGAGATCATAAAGGGATTAAAATCCAGATCTGCTTCTGGAGAGTTTAATGATAAAAGTAAGTCAGGATTATTTGATGACAATTTTAAATCCACGGAAAATGCACTATTTAATCTTGCATACCGGTTCAGTTCAAAATATGTAATTGAAGGGATATGTTCAGAAAATGAATCCATCACACTATATTATTTTGATAATTATAACCAGAAACCAAAAGGAGTCCAAATATTTCGTTTTCCATCAAATGTCTTTTCATTTATCTCATTTGTGATGAACTCTCCACAATATAAAAAGGATTGGTTTACCCTTTTATCCAGATATTATCTTCAAAAGGTCCAGAAAGATGATTCGATACCAATATGGAAAACCAGCCGAAACTCTATTCATACAAACCTTTTAGAGAATAAAAGTATAATCTGGGCTTTTAAAGATGATAAGAACCGTAAAGCATTAGTTACATGGGAATTGGTCGAAGAATACTGTAAAAAGGTGAGACATATGAATCAACAAAGATTGAATGAGATCAAAAAATGTGCAGATCGAATTGCAAAAATGATAAAACAAAAAAATAATAAAAAACGTCTTAACGCTATTGTATCATCAAAAAATCTTGAAGAATTTCGGAACCAGATTCGTCTTTCTATGGTTGACTGGCAAAAACTGGGAAAGGAAGAACCATTAATTGGATTTGAACAATTCACCCAAATATTAATTCCTGGAGATTATCGTGGTTGGACAGAGGTAAAAGATCTTATTGTTGTAAGATTGTATGAACAACTCCATGATATCCTGGTTAATGAAAATGAAGATAAAGAGATAGAAATAAAAAAGGAGGAAGGAAATTGAAGACAATTATTGGAGCATATCTAATAAATGCTCCATTTTCAGCATTGAACAATAAAGGAATAGATGCCAGAGCAGGAAATGAAAATGAAGTCGCTACAAAGACAATTCAATCACCTGAAGGAAGAAGACCATATGTATCAGCTCAAGCATTACGTTATTGGTGGAGAAATATTCTTGAAGAGAAGTACTCCTGGAAATGTTCCCCGGTTGAGAAAATTGGTGAAAATCAGGCAGTAACTGCAGCAGATCCCCTGGTATATCCGGATGATGATATTTTTGGTTATATGTCGGCGAGAAAAATAGAAGTTGAAGGAAAGAAAAAGACACAAAATGTCACTGTAACACGCGTTTCTCCGTTAAAATGTTCACCGCTCATAGGGTTTCCAATCTCTCCAAATTCAGATTTTGGAGTAATGAATCGGAAATTTGAGGGAAATCCAGTTTTATTTAATCATCAGTTTTATAGTAATATACTTAAGGGCATTTTTGCCTTGGATATTGATTCTGCGGGTACTTTTACTGCAATTGACAAACCAGGGAGTAAAAATTTGTCTGAAGATCTGGTTAAAGAATATGAGAAACAGGACATGAGAATCAACTCTGAAAATAGATTCTCAATTCCAGAAGATATGAAAAAACAGAGGATTATTGAGACAATTTCCTCTCTAAAGTATCTATCAGGAGGAGCGATGCAGACGCTTCACCTTACAGATGTAACTCCAAAAGCAATAGTCCTCACTGCGTTAAATAGTGGAAATAATATCTTTATGGATATTTTTCCTCACAATAATTATGGAGACGGACTAATTAACCTGGACGCTTTAAATCAGGTTCTTTCAGACTATAAAGAAGATCTTTTAACAGGAGTTTATATAGGTTGGTTCAGTGGATTTGGATCTGATAAAGATAAAGAACTCATGCAATACAATCCGCCAGAGGATATTAAATATAAACTTGCATCACCCGCAGAAGCAATAGATCTCTTCACAAAGGAATTATCAGAAAACTTTAATTCTCTTATATCTCATTGAAATGAAACTTCTTCGTGCTGAAATAGTGGCATTAACAGCCTCATTCAGATACCCTATGTTTATTGTGGGATATCACCCCACATACCCGGTCCCACCGATTTCAACGATATTTGGATTATTATCTGCAATTAAAGGAGAGGCTGTATCTCCTTTATCAATAAAAATTGGATATGACTTTACAGCTGATGGTAATGGTTCAGATCTTGAGAAAATATATGAATATGGCGGAGAAA
>Ga0209340_1000145_pt1 | contig 99133 bp, 103 predicted proteins | sample EPASupsiteSAE323_FD_187266 | JGI IMG/M metagenome (GOLD analysis project Ga0209340, IMG submission 187266) | Bioremediated contaminated groundwater from EPA Superfund site, New Mexico - Sample SAE3-23 (SPAdes) (version 2) | ecosystem: Environmental > Aquatic > Deep subsurface > Groundwater >...
GTCGCTTGGATATAGATATCCCGTTGATTACTACCGACAAGCTTTAGTCAAATTGGCATCTTGAGAAAAGGAGGACACATTAGCTTATTCTTTTTGATAATGTGTCTTGACAACGGGGAGCACTATAGGTACGGTACTCCTGTGTGCTGTCATCGGTTCGATACTTATGTTTTTTACAACCAAATATATATCTCAGCCAATAAAATACATAAGTGATATAACCAGAGAAGTTGCCAAAGGTAATTTTGATATACGAATTCATTATAAAGGAAGTGATGAAATTGGAATATTGGCTAAAAACTTTAATTTAATGACTGAAGAATTGAAGAACATTGAGTATCTTCGCAAAGACTTCATAACAAGCGTGTCTCATGAGCTTAAAACGCCTATATCTTCTATTCAAGGCTTCGCAGAAATAATAAAAGACAACAACTTATCCCGTGAAAAGTTTAACGAATATACCAATATAATTATCGAAGAAACAAAAAGACTTAATAAATTGTCATCCAACATACTAAAATTATCCAAACTAGAAAATCAGTTAATACACAATAAAATAAACAGCTTCTCACTTGATGAACAGATACGAAAGACAATTCTGCTGTTTGAGGAGCAGTGGAGCAAAAAAAACTTGGTTCTAGAAATTAATTTAGACAAAGTCAATTTCGAAGGCGACGAAGAATTAGTACAGCAGCTATGGATAAATTTAATAGCAAATGCCGTTAAGTTTTCTTACGATCATGGAACGATTGACATTTCATTAAAACAAAACGATAAATCGATAATTGCGGAAATCAGAGATGAGGGAATCGGTATTGCCGAGGAAAGCAAACCGCGTATTTTTGACAAGTTTTATCAGGGAGATGCTGCCCGCTCGGAAAAAGGAAATGGTCTCGGACTGGCAATTGTAAAAAGAATTATCGAGATTTGCAGCGGTTCAATCAGTTTTAAAAGTGAAGAAGGGGCAGGTACTTGTTTTACTGTTACACTGCCTAAATAAACTTAAAATAAGTCCTGAACAGTCAATCGGCGAACTATCGATTACCTGAAATATAATTATCGAATGAATATGAGGAGAAATCTTTATGAATAGGACAAAATTTAATAAAAGCATAAAAAGCCATACCGTTAAGCTGAACGCGCCTCCTGAACAAATCTTCCCGTTGCTATGCCCGGTTAGAGAGGAGGAATGGACCAGCGGCTGGGAAAATGACACGTATGGGCTGATCTACACGGAATCAGGATTTAATGAAGAAGGGTGCGTTTTCAAGACCAGCTATCCGGATGGTAATGAATCACTTTGGATTTGCACGAAGCATGACCAAGAAAACCATGAAGTAGAATTTTTAGTACATATTATAGATATAGCGATTCGCAAAATGAATATAAAACTTAAGACCAATGCGGAGCAAACTACTGATGCCAGATTCGAATATACTGTAACGGCGATATCTGAAAAAGGTAATGCTGTTGTTGATGATTTAGAGGCTGGAGTTATAAAAAGCGCCTCTGGATTAGCCATGATGATTAATCACTATTTGCAGACCGGTACAAAGCTTAAGATTAATGTATGACCTCTGTTATCGGTCGGAATTAGGATTACAGGCTGCCTGCCCGTAAGGGTGATTCTACCTCGCGATGGACACCCTTGCCCTTGGCTATAGGCTTGGCACTATCAACCTGCACTCGGAACTTTCATCCGTTAGACTGCGCCCATGCCGCACCAAGAAAAAACCAGGAACCGGGCGGTTCCTGGTTTTAGATATTTTTTTATTACTCCTTGGTGGCTGCTGCTTCTGATAAAGAGGCTTGTTTCTGGGGATGATAGTGGGTATGCAACAGCTCATGGGATTTATGTCCCAGGGGCTCATGCAGGAAGTCTTCGTATATAAGTTTGACTTCGGGATTCTCATGTGATTTGCGAATCGGCAATCCGGCATCCTCTTCGTAAATGGCTGCGATTCTTTCTTTTCTCTTTTCTATAGTGGCAGGAATCGGCTGTCCGCCGCCGCCGATGCAACCGCCGGGACAGCACATAACCTCGATGAAGTGGTAGGGGGAGGTACCGGCCTTGATTTCATCCATGATCTTGCGAGCATTGCCCAGAGAGTTGGCAACCGCCACTTTGACCTTGGTTCCGGCCAGGTCGACTTCGGCTTCTTTAAAGCCTTCAAAACCGCGTACCATGGTGAAGTTTACATCCTCCAGGGTTTCACCTACGACAACTTCATAGACGGTTCTCAGAGCGGCTTCCATAACTCCGCCGGATGCGCCGAATATAACTGCTGCGCCGGTGTAGGCTCCCAGCAGGGAGTCAAATTTGCCTTCTTCAATTTTGTCGAAGTTCAATTGGGTCATATTGAACAGCTTGCCCAATTCACGAACGGTAAGAACCAGGTCTACATCCCGGAATCCGCTGGCATTCATTTCGGGACGGGCGGCCTCAAATTTCTTGGCGGTACAGGGCATAATGGATACCGAGTAAATTTTAGAAGGATCTATGCCCATTTTTTCTGCCCAGTAGGTTTTAGCCAGGGGGCCAAACATCTGCTGGGGAGACTTACAGGTGGACAGGTGGTCCAGCTGGTCGGGATAGAAGGTCTCGATAAAGTTAATCCAGCCGGGGCTGCAGGAGGTAATCATCGGCAGGGTGCCGCCAGTTTTCAGCCTCGACAGTAATTCATTGCCTTCTTCCAGAATGGTCAGGTCGGCGGTAAAGTTGGTATGGAAAACATAATCAAAACCGAGTTGTCTCAAACCGGACACAAACTTGAGCATTCCTAGGGAGCCGGTTGGCATCCCAATTGCTTCCGCGACAGCTACTCTAACTGCCGGGGCAATCTGGGTAATGACAATCTTATCAGGATCGGCTACGGCAGCCAGGAACTTATCCATTTCTTCATTTTCAATGATGGCGCCTACGGGGCAAGCCAGAGCGCACTGACCGCAAACTACGCACTTGGTTTCAGCCAGGGGCAGTCCGTCAGCGGTTTGTACAATTCCGTCCTTGATTTCCAGGGCCCCCACAGTCTGAATATCGTTGCATACTTCCACACAGCGGCCACACAGGGTGCATTTGGACATGTCGCGAATCAGGGAAGGCGTGGACGTGTCCTTGGGTAAACGGAGGGGCTTGTTGTCAAAGGAACGGACTAGCAGGGTATCCGCCAGGGACTGCAATTCACAATTAAGGCTGCGGGCGCAGTTCAGACAATCCTGGGGATGAACGGATAGGATCTTTTTGAGGTTCTTCTTTCTTTCCTCAATTACTTTGGGGGTGAAGGTTTTTACAACCATACCCGGGGCTACCAGTTCCGTACAGGCGGTCTTCAGTTCACCGTTAATATCAACCACACATACCTTGCAGTTATCCTTAACTTTCAGGTCGGGGTGGCTGCATAGTGACTGAATCTCGAATCCGGCTGCAGCAGCAGCTTTCATCACGGTGGTACCGTCTGCAACGGATGTGCTGATGCCGTTGACAATGATACTGACCATACGATTTCTCCTCTCTCATCTCCTGTGTAATTTTTTAGCTTTACGCTTATCTTCACTTAGTTTATTTTTTGTAATACTTAGTGTCAAGCAGATTATATTGCCTATAATGAGAGGAAAATCGTTATTTTTCTCGGATAAATAAATCCCGGTATTGCGGGAATATCCCGGAGGAAATTTACATTAGGCTGGATACATAGGCAGCAATGGCCAGACAGGAGGTCAACCCGGGTGATTCGATGCCGACTAAATTGATGAAGTGGGGGAATCCCTTAGCGCTTTCCTCATTTATTATGAAATCTTGCAGCGGATCAGTGAGTCTTTGTAAGCGTGGTCGTATGCCGGCAAAATCAGGGGCAATATCAACCGGTTGGAGACCTGGTAAGAACCTGCTCACCGCCTGAAAGAATGCCTCCTGATAGCGGTTATCGATGTCATAGTCTATCGTCCCAACATCATAGGCATTGGGGCCTAGTCGCAGGGCCCCGCCCATATCGGGGGTAACATGAATTCCCAATACTCCCGATTTGCCGGGGAGGGGATAAACGAGGTGTCTGATAGGCAGAGGTTTTCTCAAAAAGTAGTATTCGCCTTTACAGGGAAAGATGCGGTAGCCGATTTTGTCCACATCCAGTCCCAATAAAGCGGTTATATTGTCGCTGCCCAGACCGGCACTGTTGACAACCCATTCGGCTTTAAAAGTGTCCCGGTTGGTTTGCAGGATGTAGTCCTGGCCTGTATATTCAATGCTGTTCAATTCTGAATGAAAGGCGAAGATAGCCTGATTCTCACGGCTCAAATAATAAAGGGTTTGCATCAAGTGGTGAACATCGACTATACCGGAATCAGGCACGAACAGGGCCTCGGTTACCTGAATGGCGGGTTCCAGCATCCGTACCTCGCGGGCGGAAATAAACTGGGCCTCCAGCTGGTTGGCACCGGCCTGCTGCCACAAGTTATGCAAACGTAATGAATCATCAGGATCGCATGCTACGACCAGCTTGCCTAACTTTTTATGCCTGATCCGGTGTTGGTGACATAGATTGTATAACCGCTGCCTTCCTTCGATGCAAAGTTTGGTTTTGAGCATATAGGATGGGTTATAAATACCCGAATGAATCACCTGGCTGTTGCGGCTGGAGGTTTCGCGACCGAAGGAATCATGTTTTTCCAACACCACCACGCTTTTATCAGTTTTGGTGGACAGTTCGTAGGCAATGGCCAGGCCGACTACTCCTGCTCCGATAATTGCGATGTCCACTTTTTCCATAGTAAACTATCTCTCCTTTACGCCTTGGGAGCCGCAACCTGCTCCGAACTTGTCGGAATGTAATTGCCCGGCAGTTGCCCAGTTTTCACGGGAATATTCATCGATTACCAGCTCCACCCACTCCGGTTTAACATCCAGGATGCGGACCACTTCACGGGTCAAAACTTCGGCCAGCTCGCGTTTTTGTTCCAGCGAACGTCCTGCCGCCATTTTTACGTTAACAAAAGGCACAATATTACCTCCTCATCTATTGGTTGATATCTTTCTATAAACCAATAGTATTTCCTGCTTCCTCTTCCACGCTTATTTAATATGAGCCCAGTATCTTTATTTCTCGGGAAATTTCTTTTAGTCCTTCCAACGCTTTGATTACGCGTAATTCACTGCAATTTCCTTCAATATCGATGAAAAATAGATAATCGCCGATTCTGGTGCGGGCTGGTCTCGACTCTATCCTGGTCAGGTTGATATCCTGCAGGTAAAACTGTTCCAGAGCGCTGAATAGTGCCCCCGGTTTATCCAACAAATACAACACCAGGGAGGTCTTGGCAAGCAAGCAGGAATCCCCGCTTGCTTGCCCGCTGGTACGGGATAGCGTAATGAAGCGGGTTTCGTTGCCCACGCGATCTTGGATATCAGGGCACAGAATCTCCAGACCATAAGCCCGGGCAGCTCCGGCAGTGCCTACTGCTGCCCAGGGCTCATCTGAATGACCCACTCTCCGGGCTGCCTCCGCTGTACTGTCAACTGCGGCCAGCTCCCGACCGGTTAGCACTCCCGATAAATATTGGCGACACTGGGCCAGCGCCTGGGGGTGGGAGAGCACACAGGTAATGTCTTCGAGCTTCACTCCAGTACGGACCATGAGGTTTTGCCTTACCGGCAAAATTAGTTCGCCGGTAATTTTCAAATCATACTCATAAGCCAATAAGTCAAGAGTCAGGTTGACAGCTCCTTCACATGAATTTTCTATAGGTACTATTCCAGTTTCCGCTTCTCCATGTTGGACGGCCGCGAATACCGCCTCAATGGAAGGGTAGGAAACCATCGTCCAGGCCCTGTCCCCGATATACCTGTTCGCAGCCTCCTCGCAGAAAGTGCCGGACGGACCCAGATAAGCCAGCCTGTTAACCATGGATCATTTCTCCCGTCTGATTTTTAGTTATATTTCGATTTACCGCCGGGATAATCTTATTTAACTGCACCATTAAACCTAACAAATCATCCGGGGTGAGCGATTGCGGGCCGTCAGATAAGGCTTTATCCGGTTCAGGATGCATTTCCAGAATCAGACCGTCGGCCCCGGAGGCAATAGCCGCCAGTGACATGGGTCGAACCAGTTGACGGTCGCCGGTGGCATGGCTGGGATCCGCGATTACCGGTAGGTGGCTGAGCCTTTTAACCATTGGTATGGCGCTTAAATCCAGGGTATTGCGGGTAGCTGTTTCGAAGGTGCGGATTCCGCGCTCACAAAGTATCACCTGGCCGTTGCCTTCCGACATTATATATTCGGCTGCCATTAGCCATTCCTCAATCGTAGCCGACATACCCCGCTTCAAGAGGATGGGTTTTTCGCTTTGCCCGGCAACCTTAAGTAAGCGGAAGTTCTGCATATTTCGGGCTCCTATTTGGATTATGTCCACATAATCCAAGGCGAGCTGCAGACTGTGTTCATCGATAACTTCAGTAACCACCGGCAGACCGGTTTCCTGAGAGGCTTCCCGCAGTATTTTTAACCCCTCTTCCTCCAAACCCTGGAAGCTATAGGGGGAAGTGCGGGGTTTGAAAGCGCCCCCTCTGATTATATGCGCACCGGCGGCCTTGACCTGGCGGGCGGCTGTAAGCAACTGCTCCCGGCTTTCTACCGCACAGGGACCGGCCATAATGGCTACCGAGTTTCCTCCAATCTTGACTCCTCTCACCTTAATAATGGTATTTACAGGTTTTGATTCCCGGCTAACCAATTTGTAGGGCTTCATAATCGGAACGATCTTTTCTACTCCCGCCATCTGCTCCAAAGACCTTAAAGAATCAGCGCTGCGCTGATCTCCTACCGCTCCGATCACAATGCGTTTGATGCCTTGGATCAATTGAGTATTGAACCCCAGACTGCCTAACCTTTCGTTTACAGCTTCGATTTGAACCCGGGTTGAATTAATGTCCATGACTACCACCATCTTAATTCCTCCTTCATATTTGATAAAATTAAAAAGAAGCCCATAGCTGCCGTCCGCATAGGGACGAAAGCTATGGGCTTCCGTGGTACCACCCCGATTGATCCCGTTAGAGATCCACTCGTTAAAAGGTACGGGATACAGATTAGTCCAAATAAAACAAAAAAGCCTTTCATCCCAAGGGACGAAAAGCTAATGCTTACCGCGTTACCACCCAAGTTGATCTGCATAAACAGATCCGCTCTTAATCAAGGTGCGGGAACTCCTGTTCCGATACCCTCTTCCTGTTAACGTTGGAAGTCTACGGCCCGGCCTACAATCCCCAAGGGGGAATTCAACCTGCAACTCCGGAGAGAACTTCAGTTAATCATGCTCTAAAGACGCTTGCAGCCGGTGACGTCTTCTCTCTGAAAAGCTGGACTTTAACCTACTTTGCTCCTTCATAGTCTTTAATATCAATGAAATTACTGTGAATATTATCACGAAATAAATAATAGCGCAAGGGTTTTATTGATTTTTACAGTTTCCATTTAAAACCATGGCGACTTGAGATTCACTTACATTATTAAAAATCTGGCTTTTTCCTATGTCTGTGGGTAAAATGAATTGGATATTTCCGCCTATACTTTTTTTATCCTTGCGCATCTGGATAATAATTTCTTCACTGCTAAGATTTCCGTAGGAAAGGGGTAAGCCATATCCCTGAACCAAGCCGCTGATTCTGTCCGCATCAAGGTTTGAAATCAAGCTCAGGTCGCGGGCCAGCCGCGCTGCATAGATCATTCCCACCGCTACCGCTTCGCCGTGAGTGAACTTTTCATAATTGGTCAGGGCCTCAAAGGCATGTCCAAAGGTATGTCCGAGATTTAGTAAGGCACGCAGACCGCTTTCCTTTTCATCCTGAGCCACAATATCGGCCTTGATTTCACAACAGCGAGTAATAATATGCAGCAAACATTCACTGTCCTGAGTCTTGATTTTGTCCATATTTACTTCCAAATAGCTAAAGAGGTCGCTGTCCCAGATAATACCGTATTTTATTACCTCGGCCAGACCCGTAAGATATTCCCGCTCCGGCAGGGTAGTCAGAAATGCTGCGTCTACGAAAACCAATCCCGGCTGGTAGAAGGCACCTACCAGGTTCTTACCCTGGGCCAGATTAACCCCGGTTTTTCCGCCTACGCTGCTGTCCACCTGAGCCAGAAGAGTGGTGGGAACCTGAATATATTCTATGCCGCGCATGTAGGAAGCGGCTGCAAAACCGGCAATATCACCTACTATACCCCCACCCAGAGCGATCACTGCGGATTTCCGATCCAGACCCAGGGCGATCATTTGTTCATAGAGCCAGGCTACGGTGCTGAGGTTCTTACATGATTCCCCGCCGGCTATTACGGCTGCTTCCACTTTATAACCGGCGCTGTGCAGCACCTCCAGTGTGCGGGAGCCATACAGGGCGGACACATTGGCATCAGTCACCATTAGATGAGGTGATTTTGGAGAAATGAAGCTCATTAACTCCGTCAATTTTGGAAGCCATTTATCTCCGATGCAAATATCATAGCTCCGCTCTCCCAGTTCAACCCTCACAGTTCTCCACCCACTTTCTATGTGTATAAGCCGTCCAAGGTTTCCACAAAACCGGGGAAGGAAATGTCAATGCATTCCGCTCCCTGCACTACGGTTGGCCCGGAAGCCCGTAAAGCCATCAAGGCACAGGCCATAGCGATGCGATGGTCATGATAGGAGTTGCAGACCGCCCCATTGAAGGTCTGGCGTCCATTTATTATTAAACCATCATCGGTTTCACTGATATCTGCTCCCATACGGGACAGTTCGGTGGCAATGGCTCTTAAACGGTTGCTTTCTTTCACCTTTAATTCGGCAGCATCCTTGATGGTAGTCTTGCCTTCGGCTACAGCCGCAGCCACGGCTAAGACCGGTATTTCATCTATCAGGCGGGGGATCAGGTTGCCGCCAATAGCGACCCCTTTTAAGCCCTGGCCGGTGACCGTTACATCGCCTATCATCTCGCCGGAACTTTCATATCGATTGCCAATGCTTATGCTGGCTCCCATTTCCTCCAGTACATCCAGGATTCCGGTACGGGTGGAATTCAAGCCAACATTACGTACGGTAATCCTGGAACCGGGTATTATAGCCCCGGCTACCAGGAAGAAGGCGGCGGAGGATATGTCTCCCGGCACTACTACTTTTCGGGCGGTCAGTGAACTGGCTTTGACTGCTGTCCTCAAGCCGTCCACATAAATATCAGCACCAAATGCCTGCAGCATTTTTTCGGTATGATCGCGGGATGGAGCCGGTTCGGTTACAACCGTTTCCCCATCGGCAAATAGACCGGCCAAAAGGACGGCTGATTTTATTTGGGCGCTGGCCACCGGAGTTTTATAGTCAATCCCTTTTAGGTTGCCGCCCTGTATGGCAATGGGGGCAAAACGACCACCGGAGCGTCCCCATATATTAGCGCCCATATGCCGCAGGGGGTCCGCAATGCGGCCCATAGGACGCCTGCGTATAGAGGCATCCCCGGTCAATATTGATAAAAAATTCTGCCCGGCTAAAATACCGGATAATAGTCTAATGGTAGTCCCGGAATTGCCTGCATCCATATAATTCTCGGGTTCAGACAGACCTCCTGATCCTTTTCCCCGCACCTGCAGATGTGTCGGACCGATCTGCTCGACCTCTATACCCAGTTGACGGATGCAGCGAACTGTGCTCAGGCAGTCCTCGCCGGGCAAAAAATTTTCGACATCGGTGACCCCGTCAGCTATGGCCCCAATCATCACGCTGCGATGGGAGATGGACTTATCGCCGGGAACATCTATAGTGCAGTCCAGAGAATCAACCGGATTAATTTTCATATCCACAGAATATCACTCGTTTCATTATATTTTTGGACAAAGTATCAAACTGTAATTAAATATTATATATGAAAAAGAGAAAAAATCCAAAGCAGTCACAGGCGGGGGCCTTGTTATGTGTTGCGGGCTTGCTTTTAGAGGGGCGGTTTGCTTTAATTTAGGTAATGAAAATGCTGAGCTACAAGGAAATAAAAGGGATATTAACGATTAAAGCAAAGAATAACAAATTACGAAGGCTAGGGGGGAATACAAAAAATGAAAAAGAGGATACTGATCTGGTTGGTCCTGGGACTGTTTGTTTTTTCCATGGCGGGCTGTGCTAAAAAAGAAGCTGAAAAGACCGCTCCCAAGGAAGCGCTGAATATGAAGGTGGCAGTTTTAAGAGGTCCATCAGCAGTAGGAATGATTAAGATGATGGATAGTAAACCATCTCTGGGCGAAAATGTTAATGTAAATTATCTTATTGAGCAATCCGCGGATACACTCAATTCAAAACTATTGTCCGGTGAAATAGAGATAGCCACGATTCCGACCAATTCGGCTGCCACGCTGTACAACAAAGGTGTGGCGTATCAGCTTGTGGCTACAAATACCTGGGGAGTTATGTATGTGCTCACCAATGGTGCAGCTATCGAAAAATGGTCGGATTTAAAGGGCCATCAGATTGATTGTGCTGCCAAAGGTGCTGCTTCCGATGTAGTGTTTAGATATTTGTTGTCTAAAAATGGGATAGATCCCGAGAAAGATGTTACCTTGAAATATATTGCCAGCCCGGCGGAACAGGCTCAGCTGGCGATTGCCGGTAACAGCAAAATAACGGTACTGCCCGAACCCTGGGTATCCACTGTGCTGGCTAAAAACGAGGATATTAAAATGGCCCTGGATATGCAAAAGGAGTGGACCCGGATTAACGGAGACGATGTTCCTTTTGCCCAAACCTGTGTGGTTGTAAAAGCTGATTTTGCCAGCCAGAATCCTGATATAATAACCAAGTTTCTGCAAGAATACGCCAACTCGATGGATTGGGTCAATAAGAATACCGCTGAAGCAGGGGAACTGGTGAAAAAGCAGGACATCGGCATACCGGCTGATGTAGCCGCAGTGGCCATTCCCAGGTGCAACCTGCGCTATATGAGTGCTGCTGATGCCCGTGGCCCGGTAGAGAAGTACCTGCAGGTGCTCCTGCAATTTTCTCCTAATTCTATAGGAGGGAAACTACCGGATGCTAAATTCTATTACCAAAAATAGGCTGCTTACTGCGGCTTCCATGCTGGTTCTGCTGCTGGTATGGAAGCTGCTGGCTTTATACTGGCATCAGGAGTTGATCCTGCCGTCTCCGGAGGCTACATTATATAAGTTGTGGACCGTACTGCAGTCCAAAACCTTCTGGCCTTCGGTGACTTTAACTATTGGCAGGGGACTGGTGGGATTTTTTATCTCCTGCGGGCTGGGTTTGATACTAGGTTTTGCGGCCGGTTTCAGCGCGCCGGTTTACTGGCTGCTGCAACCCTGGGTGACCGTGATAAGAACCATTCCGGTCATGTCAGTCATTATTCTGGCCATAATCTGGTTTCAGAGCGACATAGTGCCTGTTTTTGTTACCTTCTTGATGATATTTCCCATTATTTACGGCAATGTAGTAGCGGGTATAAAAAATGTTGACCGGCAGCTGCTGGAAATGGCGCGCATGTACCGCGTCAAGACGCGGCGAATAATATTCGAGCTGTATATACCGTCTATTTTGCCGTACTTGCTGGCCGGAGCATCCAATGCAATGGGTATTACCTGGAAGGTTATAATTGCTGCAGAAATATTAAGCCAGCCCCTTTATGCCATCGGCACCAACCTCATGATAGCCAAGATCGATTTGGAAACCGCGCAGGTTTTTGCTTGGACAGTTATCACTATAGTAATCAGTTTCGTTTTTGAATATCTTCTAAACACACTCGAAAATCGATTTAAAACCTGGAGTTGAGCGCTATGTCCTTAGTTCTAAACAATATTTATAAAAGCTTTGGAGATCTTACGGTATTGCAGGGTTTGAGCATGCAGCTGGAAGAAAACAAACTAATCTGCATACTGGGGCCTTCAGGATGCGGCAAGACTACTTTGCTGAATATCATATCCGGGGTATTCACTCCTGACAAGGGCGAAATGACGGGCTTCGAAGGCAAAACTATCAGCTATCTTTTTCAGGAAACCCGCTTATTGCGGTGGAAGACCCTGGAAGAAAACATCGATTTTGTATTAAAGGATCGGATGAACAAGACCCAGAGGGCGGAAGCAATTGCCCGCTATATTGATATGGTGGGTCTGCGAGAATTTAAAGACTATTATCCGGATAAGCTGAGTGGGGGAATGAAGCAACGGGTGGCTATAGCTCGGGCCTTTGCTTACCCGGCGGATATACTATTGATGGATGAGCCATTTAAAGGTCTGGATCTGCAGTTAAAGACATCATTGATGCAGGCCTTTATTGATCTTTGGCTCTTGGACCGGCGCAGCGCCATTTTCGTTACCCATGATATTGATGAAGCCTTGCTTCTGGGCGAAGAAATCTACGTATTAACGCCCCGGCCCGGTTCAGTCAAAGGAATCATAAGCAACCGCATACCGCATAAGGAAAGAAATTTGCACAACGAAAATATTCGCGAGATTGAGCAGGATATTTATAGACTGCTTACCGGAAGTGAGAAGCAATAACCGTACGGAACGGGGAACCTACCTGACCAAGGCCAGGATTACTCCCGCTGCCACGCCGCCGAAAAACGCAAATATAAAGGGCATTTTTTGGCGCCATTTAAAAGTAAGTATGTACTGTTTAAAATCTACCAGGTATTGCCGGTAATTAGTTTTGAAGTCTTTGACATTAGTTATGACCTGATTAAGGGTGTCTTTGCTAAGATTAATCCTTAACAGGCGGATCTTTTTATTCTCATCCACATAGACCTGTTCGCCTTCTGGTTGTTTTTTCTTGAATAGCTGCATATTTATTTTCCCCACTTTTATCAAGTATATAATTAGCTACATTTTACCACTTTCCCGCAGCTGTCCCAAGGCTTGCATCAATTAAATTTTAGTGCTATAGTTTGTAATCTAGAGTATAGTTCTGATTAGGGGCGAAATAGTGAGCATTTTGGTTGTGGTGGTTGTTCAAGCATCAGTCTGCAGGTAAAAGTAGCTGTTTTTTTGGTGCAGGTTTACATATAATTTATTTAACCAGAGTACAATTAATTGTGGGCTAATTTGGGCGCGACCGGTTGACTCCAGGCATACCTGAGTACAGGTCGTGTGATTTTGTAACAATAGAGGCGGAGGTGTTATTATGAAGAACCGATGGGGCAAAGGAGATCCGGTTAATCTATCCGACTTACTAAAAATTACACCGGTTGCCAATGAAATATTACATTTAAGTGAAGAACTGGGTATGTCTCTGACCGATCTTATGTGGATAGTATCTCAAATTGTGGAAAATGGTGATGAATTTGTTCCCGGTACTTCCAAAACACCCGAGGACAAGTCGATGGAAGAAGACTGGGATGAGATGGAGTTGGAGAATATCGAAGAGGAACTGGAACGGGCCATGTATCTGGTTAATGTCAAGATAGATGGAATCGGCAGGTTTCCTGAGATAGGCTTCAAAGCTGGTGTAAATGAAAAAGAAGATATACATTACTTTTTTGATATGATATTGGAGATGATCGATAGACTGGATTAAGGTAAAGGTCAAACAGGGGGCGCCACAATGATCATAGAATTGACTAAACAAATCAAGCTGGTGCGACCGGAAGCCCAGGCTGTTTTTCCATACAGTAACTCGCTGTTTATTGATGACGAATTGAAGGCTATGATTGATGCCGGTGCAGGAGGAAGAGCCTACGCCGCAACTCCGGTAGAAGAAATTCAGCTGTTGCTGCTCACCCATCACCATTTTGACCATATTAACGGGGTAAGCCTGTTCAAAAATGCTCAAATAATGGTGGGCCGCGAGGAGTTGTGGGCTTTTCAGAATGAGTCGGAATATAATCGCTCCACTGGATTTCACCGCTGGCAGGAATTAATGGGCAGCCAAAGATCCGAGAAGTGGGATAAATTACTATCTTTGCCGGACGATATACCTTCTCGTCCGGCTTTTCAGCCGCTGGAGCTGGCAGGGGTCTTTAAAGATGGCGACACTTTTGAATTGGGACATACTTCATTCACCGCTGTACATACACCCGGTCATTCTCCAGGACACTATGCCTTTTTCTTTCCGCAGGAGAAGATACTATTCTCCAGCGACCTTGACGTATCTCCCCGTGGCCCTTGGTATGGCGACGAATACTGCGATCTGGACGATATCATTCAATCCATATATAAATTGATATCTTTGCAGCCGGAAATACTGGTCAGCTCTCATAGAAGAATTTTGGATTCAAGGGTTGAGGAATTGTTGCTGGCATATCTGGACATCGCTTTACAAAGAGAAGAGAAGATTCTGAATTACCTTACGGAGCCACATACCATTAATGATATTGCGGATCAGGAATTTATTAATGAGTGGGAACAAAGGAACCAGCACGTGCTATTCTGGCATAAGATGATGATCCTTAAACATTTGCAGCGCCTGGAAAAACTGGCCAAGGTGGCACGGCTTGATGGTGATAGGTACCTGAAAATTGCGAATTAACCGAATCATAATATTGATGACAAAAAATTTTCATTTGCCTGGTTATATTTCAATAAAAGATGAATACAATGAGCCTAGGGTTTAATTAAAGATAAATCAAAAGGAGGGATAAAGGTGGATAAGAAGTTAATAGACGAAATCCTTAGGGAAATCGGGCTGGAACATATTGATGACGACGATACGGACCAGCAGTAAAAGGAGCCATTTAAGCCAACAACTTAAATGGCTCTCATTTTTTTGCCTATTGGGGGGTCAATTTAAGCAGCTCCGAAACCGTTACGAATTCATATCCCTGATCCCTTAGATTTTTAATTACGGACGGCAAAGCTTCGGTAGTTTGCTTACAGGTATCGCTGGCATGCATTAGGATGATATCCCCAGGATGAACCTTTTTGCTTACTCTTTCGACTATGCTGTTTACTCCGGGATTCATCCAATCCAGAGAATCGGTTGACCACTGTATCACTTCATAGTTGCATTCATGGGCAGCTTCAATTACCTGGTCATTAAAATCTCCATTGGGAGTTCTAATCAGGTTGACATCCACGCCGGTAACTTCCTTTAAATTATTATGGGCCTTCATTATTTCATCCTTAATTTCATTTTTGCTCAGATTGCTTAAGTTGATATGCCGATAACCATGACTTCCAATTTCGTGACCATCCGCTTGAATGCGTTTGGGAACATCCGGGTATTGTTTGACCCAGGGACCGGATAGGAAGAAAGTGGATTTCACATTGTTGTTTTTTAAAATATCGATCACAGGGATAGGCGTATTATTGCCCCAACTAATATCAAAGGTAAGAGCCACCAATTTCTTGTCAGTTTTAACGTCGTATACCGGTTTTAGTTTATGGTAGGCCTGAACATAGTACAGACTGCTGGTCATCAGGATGCAGGCTAAAAAAGCTATCAAAATGACCTTGGTTCGTGGTCTTAACTCCCAAAAACCGAATATTCTAGGCATTTTTTTATCAAACCTCCCCACATCATTTTTTATATTCTTATTTCCTGAAAATCGTGTTTATTCCATATTTCCTAATTTTATTAGCTCGCTCATGGTTATAAACCGGTAACCATCCCGTCCAAGCTTATCCAATAATATGTCTACCGCTTGAGCTGTTTGCGCACCATTACTGCAGCCATCATGCAGGAGAATGATCTGGCCCGGTTGGATATGGCTTATTATGTGGCTGGCAATGGCGCCGGCGCTGTTACCGTCTTTCCAATCTTTGCTATCCTGCTGCCAGGTCCAATAAGCAATGGTTAGTTGTTCTTCTTTAACAAGTTCAATCAGATTATCTGACAGGTAGCCTCCCGGAGGGCGGAAAAGAACAGGTTTTTGGGATGTTAATTCATTAATGAGGGCATTGGTTTTGTCGATTTCGTCCTTGAAATAATCGATTTTATTGCTGGCAAAGCCCTTATGGCTATAACTGTGGTTGGCTACTTCATTGCCCTGGGCGGCCATCTTTTGAATTAATTGCGGTTGTTTCTCGGCCAAATTTCCGATAATGAAAAAGGTTGCACGAGCGTTATGTTTTTTTAATACGTCGAGAACCAGCGGTGTTTTCTCGGGGTCGGGTCCATCATCAAAGGTTAATGCCACGGCTTTCTGAGAAGTTTTCACCATGGTAATGACCACTTTTTCTTCCTTCCATTTATTCATATTAGGATGCAACCCGACTTGGTAGGTGCCAACGGATATGCCCAGCAGGAATAAACCGGTGAACATAATCCCCAGAGTTCTTTTTTTAAATAGCAAAACCATAATACTACCCTCCTTAGCCGGATTTGATCTATTTCAACATAATATTCTCTCAAAAAACAGATTATGTTACGAATCATACCAATAAGAAGTATCAAACTTGCGAAATACTTCTATTGATTTTACCGGGGTTTTCATTATATAATCAGTATTGTTAACATGGGTCGTTAACTCAGCGGGAGAGTGCTTCCCTGACACGGAAGAAGTCGTTGGTTCAAATCCAATACGACCCACCATAAGAAGCAAGTAATAACGGGGGATTGAGGCCCCCGTTATTTTTGTCCGCAAGTGCCAAAAGTGAAATTGCCGACAAATTTGCCGACAAGATGGGTGCAAATAGATCTAATTACTTGCGACTAAACCCACTTAAATAATTTTATTATTGAGCCTTTTTTCTTTTCCTACGGACGTTAATAGGTTGATTTAAAAGGGCTGGGACTATGTTTTCCAGTGCTAAGGCGTTGGCAATTTTGTCGGCAACTTCACGAAGGGCTTCAGCGTCTGGGTCGTCATAATCGAGGGTAGTAGATTTTTTAGCGTGGCCGGCCATGTCGGCAGCGGTGCCAACATCAACCCCGGATTTAAGAAGCAGGGTTATATTTGTGTGCCTGAGTCCTCTCTTATGCCATCTTCTTTGAGATTATCCATAAAGTCATAGATATGGGTTGGATTGATTTTATCAATCTTATGATCGCCCATGGCGGGAAGGATACGTTTGTCAAAGTGGATTTTATAGTTTTCTTTAGTAGGTTCGGATAGTTCCGGGTTGTCCCTTAGAAACCGTTCTGAAAGCTGTTTGATGGTCATTTTAGATGGTTTTTTGAACTTACCTGAATCCACATCGGCTACAAACTTTGCGAGTAGCCTTGCGGTTTCGGTGTCGTTCTTGGCCTTTAGGTCTTCCTATTTCGCCGATACTCCAGTTCATAGGAATCCTGGCCGCGTTTACGATAATAACCAACCGTCTGTTTTTGTTTTGATTCTGTCATATTATCACCTCGCTTTCATTGTATAATCGATTGACGCGATATTAAGCGTCCCCAATTATTTGTAAACATCGCCTCGATTACCGATATTAAGAATAAATATAGCTGAAAGATCGGCGGACATTGAAAATATTATCCGGTAATCACCTACCCGCAGACGGTATAAATCATCCTGGCGGGCAAGCTTTTTAATATCTCCTGAGGGAATGGTATAAATAGCTTTTAACAATCGTTTTTGTTGTTCAATAGATTGTTTTTCAACGAATTTCTGAGCCTTTTTATTAATCTTAATTTTTGAATTCATGCGCATCAAATCCCAGCTTGGCAGCAAAATCATCTAAATCCATAGTTTCGTCATTATCAATTTTGCTGTCTGCGATTAGCAGTAAATCAAATACATCCGGTTCCTCTTCGTTGATAATTAATCCTTTCATGCCGGTTAAGATGGCTACTACGTAAACCAGTTTTTCATTTGGCAGGCTGTCAATTAACTTGTGAGCTTTTTCCTTCAGGTCGTACATGTTAAATCACTCCCATCTTTATTGATTAGCTTGTTTTTATTACTATCCGGAATCCACAATGTTATGTGCTAAAACTTTGGTTTAAAACTCATTAACACACTTGAGGAATGGCTTATATTTTCATTTGGTGAAAAAGTCCCAGATCGATTTTCTATGCAAATTCGCGAAGTGCTTCTGCTGAAGGATCATCATATGTATGTGTACTTATCAGCATATTATTTAGCCTTACGTTTGTCGGATTTTGTTTTATCCAGCACCTGAATCTGGATGTCATGCTTTTCAACTTTATCCTCGATGCGCTGTAGGCGATCTGTATGGTCAGCCAATATGGCAGAGTGTTTATCAAGGATCACAGAGTGTTTATCAAGGATAGCAGAGTGTTTATCAAGAATCGCAGAGTGCTTATCAAGGATATCAGAATGCTTATCCAGGATCGAAGAATGCTCATCTAATTTACCCATGATTATTGCTTGACCATCAAAAAGAGCGGCCAACTTTTCTCCGTGCTCAAATTCTAATCTGGCAATATTTTGACGGATATGTTGAACATCACCGGTTAGCTGTGTCACGTGCTTAATCATAAATTCCTGAAAATCTTTATCGGTCATAGTTTATCACTTCCATGCAAATATATTATCTTTCCAGGAAAAAACTTAGTTGCCGGTAAAAATACTTCTACCTTTATGAAAAGTATAATGCGTATGAAGATATAATGCCATAGGCAAGGGCTTCGATTTTCAGGCTTTCGAACAGCCGGCAGGAGGCAAAGATTGATGTAGTTGCTTATGTTAGGCGCTGTGGCTAATAAACTTTCTTTTTAGTATGGTACCAATTCTGCCCAGCAGCCATATTATGGTACAGGACAAAGTTCGGTAGTCCCTTGGTCTCCAATCCCTCAATCAGAGCAGGGAGAAGCAGAGCCAATATAAGGAAAGGAGTGCTGGGCATTGGATGTACTTAAAAAATTGGTTTCAATCGAAGAAAAAAGAGTCTCGACGCTCATGGTCAGTATGATTGTAACATTGACCTTTTGTTTGCTCATGTATTGGCGTAGGGGAGACATTAGCTCGAACCTGGTTAACATCCTGGGATCACTTATCGCCGGAGTAGTGGGGGTGTCTATAGCCAACGTAGCCGATTCGGTTCTTGGAAAGGGGACAGCTGCAACAACTATAACGCCTGAATCTAATCAGGCAGGAGAGTTATAAGCAGGGAGAATATCCACAACTAAAAACAGAAAATAAAATCCTAATATAATGTGCATTCGCAAACTCAGACCAACTACAAGTCATTTTTTGGTTGAAATCCAATACGACTCACTATAAAGAACCAGCAACCGGGGTTTTAAAGCCCCGGTGTTTTTGTGGGCAACTTTATTATTACATAAGATACCCTCATAAATAACGCTCAACATACGTATTATATATTGAGGCCAACTATTATGGCGTGGATTGCAGTTCTTATGGTTTGGCACATAAAGAACAAATAACGGGAGGATCTCAATATGAAAATAGCTGTGGGTACCAGCCCGATTGCACCGGTTCATTCAGCAGCTTTTTTACCCAGATCATATAACCCAAAGGTCAAAGTGGCTAATTCAACTGCCAGATCAGCTAAGCCACAGTTGCCATTCTTCATGGTTTTATCAGCACTTATAACTACGGATAATCTGCTGGCGCTGCAAAAAACTGAAAGCAAGGGGCTATGAATGACAGGGTCAAGGCTGTGGTATAGGTATTAATCACTGAGTTTATTCTGTATCATATAAATATCAAAAAGAACACGCTTAAAAGCCTCTATGACATTAGGATCAAAATGTTTAGAACTTTGTTGTATTATAAACTCAGTAGCCTTTTCGTTACTCCATGCTTTTTTATATGGCCTATTACTGGTTAACGCATCAAAAACATCGGCAACAGCTGTTATTCTGGCATAAATATGAATGTCTTCCCCCGCCAAACCATTAGGATATCCCGTCCCATTCCACTTTTCATGATGCTGCAAAGCAACAATGCGGGCAGCTTTCATCAATTCATTTTTGTGTTCACCAATAATTTGCGCCCCAATATCACAATGGGTCATAATAACTTGAAATTCATGGCCCTCCAGTTTTCCCGGTTTATGAAGAATATCTTCTGGAACACCGATTTTACCGATATCATGCATTGGCACAGAATTCATAAGTATTTGTGCATAGTATTCATCCAATCCGTATGCCTTGGAAATATAATATGCATATTTGCTTACACGTTCTATGTGAAACCCGGTGTCATTATCCTTATATTCAGCTGCTACGCTCAACCGTTTAATCAGCTCCAGCCTTGTTTCAATCAGTTCGCTGGTTCTTTTTACTACCAGTTTCTCAAGCTCCGCATTTTGGTCTTTCAAAGCAAGCTGGGTTCTAATTCTTGCTTTGGTAATTACCGGACTAATTGGTTTAATGAGATAATCTACCGCACCCACTTCAAAGCCTCTGGCTTCATCCATGTCTTGATCCTTGGCAGTTACAAATATGACCGGAATATTCTGGGTCATGGGATTGGCCTTTAGTCTTTCACAAACCTCATATCCATCCATACCGGGCATCATAATATCCAGTAGTATAATATCAGGCATGGTTTTTTCCGCAACTTTAAGTGCCATAATTCCATTTATAGCCACTTTTAAGGTGTACTCATCACATAGAATACCTTTTAATACATCAATATTCTCTACCATATCATCCACGATAAGAACTGTATGTGCCAATGACTTACTCTCCTTTATGTAAATCATTTATGATTGCTGCGCAAATATCCTGCGCATGCTCGATATCATAATTTCTAATTGATTTGTCCATATCTACGGCTTGGTCTTTATAGCCCCTTTGTATAAGCGTTGTTTTTATTTCCTTCATTAGGTTTTCAGCAGATGCATCATATTCATCCAGCAGTCTCTTCAGTTCAGATGTCTTTTGAATCAATTCTTTATTATTCAATAATGGCATATCGGTTTCTTCTTCATGTATTTCGAGCGACGCTATTTCCTCAAGAGCGGCTTTTAGTTTGTTAAGCAATACATTTTTTTCTTCCAGGCCCAAAATATCTTCACCCGAGTTCAATTTAGTTTCCAGGACCTGTGCGAGGTATTGAATGTCATTAGCTCCGATATTCCCCGCAACTCCTTTTAATGAATGTAGTTGCCGGGCAAGCGTGAGAATGTCTCCCGATGAAATCAGGCTTTCTATCTCATGATTAAAATTTGTATAGTTTTCCTTGAATTTATTTAGGATATCAACATAGAGCTTTTGATTTCCCGATATTCTTTGCAACGCCGAATTAACATCCAAACTAACCAGTTTGGATGTTAATTCAATACGGCTATCTTCGGCTTTACTGCTTTCAGAAACATATAGCTCACGCTTCCCTGGTATTACCCACTTCACAAGCATTTCAAAAAGCTTTCCGGTATTTATCGGCTTGGTAAGATAGTCATTCATTCCGGCTGACATCACCCGTTCCTTGGTGCCTTCCATAGCATCTGCGCTAAGCGCAATAATAGGAAGCCCCTGGGACCGATTTAACCTAATTTGGATTGCGGCTTGGTATCCATCGAGAACTGGCATCTGTAAATCCATAAGGACTATATCATAGCTATAATCGGCAACCAATGCGACTGCAACCTGTCCATTATCTGCAATATCTACCCAGAATCCTTCGTTTTCGAGTATTTCCTTGGCAACCTGCTGGTTAATATAGTTATCCTCAACCAGGAGTACCCTGGCGCCTCTTATATCATTAAGATTAGCAATATTGTTATTATCACCGATATTCTTATTAGCTGACTTTTTTGTTCCAACAATATCCAAAATAGTATCATACAATAATGACTGGCTTACGGGTTTGATTAAGATTTTTTCAATTCCTGCCTGCTTGGCTTTATCGGCAATTTCATCCTTATCGTATGCCGAGACCATTATCGCATTGGGTACATGGTCTCCTAGTTTCTCTTTTATTCTTATCCAGGTTTCCAGTCCGTCAATCCCTGGCATCCTCCAATCCAGGACAATCAGCTTATAGCTTTCATCAATAGTATTTATTGCTTCAAAGCCGGAGGATACTGCTTCCACATTAAACCTGAACGATTTCAGATATTCTTTCATTACAGATCTGGCGGCACTGTTATCATCCACAACCAAAACTTTCATTGCTGTCAGGTCATCGGAAAACCTTACCATCTGAGGTTTTTCTTTACCTATTTCAAAAACTGCGTTAAAAAAGAATCGGCTGCCTTGTCCATATTTGCTTTCGACGTCCAACGTTCCGTCCATCATTTCAACCAGGATCTTAGAAATGGTAAGTCCGAGGCCAGTTCCGCCATATTTTCTCGTAGTCGAGGAATCTGCTTGCGTGAAGGCATTAAATAATCGGCTCAGCTGTTCTTCAGTCATGCCTATACCGCTGTCTTCCACTGAAATTGCCAGATTAATCTTGTTCCCATAAATACACTCGTTCTGTATTCGAATAATAACTTCTCCGCTTTCAGTAAACTTTATGGAATTACTTACCAGGTTAAGTATAACCTGGCCTAGCCTTAGCTGGTCCCCTATGAGGTAACGAGGAACATCCCATGATTTGGTAATTACCAACTCAATGCCTTTATCAAAAGCCTTTAGCCCGAGGACATTAGAGATACTATTGAGTACCTCATCTATATCAAATTCGATTGCTTCCATCGACAGCATTCCGGCTTCTATCTTTGAAAAATCAAGAATATCATTAATAATTCCCAGCAGGTTTTTGGCGGAATTATCAATTTTATTAACATAGTCGCGTTGTTTTTCAGTAAGCCCTGTTTTGGCCAGCAAACTATTGAGACCGATAATTGCATTCATCGGGGTTCTTATTTCATGACTCATATTAGCAAGAAAATCTGATTTTGCTTTAGTCGCCGTTTCCGCATTCTCTTTGGCTAATAGCAATTCACCGGTCTGGGCTTCCAGTATTAAATTCTTTTTTTCCAGATCGAGCAGAAGCTCCTCTCTGGAAGGCATCAACAACTCAGATATTACGCCGGCTATAAGTTCTTTGTCGGCAATAATATCAGGGTCAGGAAGTTTAATGAACGCATAGATAATTTGATTGCCTGATTCTAGCGTGGTAACTTCAAATATATCAAAAAACATTTGTCCAAATGAGTAATCACTGCTCTTTTTTATATTGGAAAACTGCAAATACAGCCCTTCCGTCGCTAATCTGTTCTCAACAGCGACATCAAGTATTATATCGTCTTCTTCCGAAAAAGCCCGCGAACAGATCTCTGATATAGCTGCTTCCAAACGCGCTGCTCTATATATTTCAAATCCCATATTTAATGCCAGGCGACGCAGTTTAGTCCGTATAGTCACAATGGCATTTTTGTCAGCTATGTTATAACTACATAATTTAATCATTTGAATTCATCCTCTTTAGGAAATATATTTCATGACAATAAGCGATGCATCATCATTTTTCTTCCAGAACCGCACCAATAATTCGTTGGCGATATTTTGAGCAGACTCCGGGAATAAATCTGCACATTCAGATACATCAAAATGTTCTCTGATACCATCTGAATGAATTAATAAAATATCTCCGGGTAATAGGCTTATAACCTTTTTCTCGGGTTTTGACATCATATAGCCGATAATGCCGTCTCTTAGAATCAATCTGGACGAGTTTCTACCAAAAATCCTTACAGTAATATTGCCTATACCGGAATAACTTAATGTCCCGGTATTAACTTCAAAATGAAGAAGCGCCGCCACTGTTCCTCTTGTCCCTTTTAATACTGCATGCAAGCCATCAATTATATCAACTAATTCATTATTGTAATTATTCTCAATATAATGCTGAGCTGTTAGTGCAATATCCCTCGCTGTTGCACCATGCCCAAGTACATCAAGCAAGGCAAGAAAACATTCTTCTCCATTTGTTTTAATAATTCCTAAATCACCGCATTCAGAATCATGCACCAGCAACGCCCGCATGATTATGCCGCAATCAACATAAGCCACGTCATGACCACTTTCTAGATATTACACATGTACCCATTCCAGGATGGGATATAATTATAAACTCATCCATTATCTTCTTAACGCTGGGCAGTCCCATGCCCAGACTTTTTTTCGTTGTAGTAAAGCCTTCCGTCATGGCAAGGTTAATATCTTCTATGCCTGGCCCTTCATCCAGGGCGATTATTTCAATACCGTAATGTCCATCATTATGTATTGTGCTAACGGTTATTAAACCCTCGCCCGCATACCTCAAAATATTAGTTGCAAGTTCAGATGCAGCTACAGCAATCATAAATTCATCAGTTGGGCTAAATCCCGCGGTCTTAGCTGTTTGTCTGGTAACAACTACTACCGCCTCATTGTCGCATGGCTGAACCAAATGAAATGTATGGGTTTCATTTTTTTCAAACATCTTGGCAAAGCAATCATTTATGAGTGCTATTTTTAATTCCATGGATTATTCCATATTTTTCTCAATAATCTGCTCCTATCGTATTTGACTTGATCATATCCAGCCCATGCTCAAGATTCATAGCAATGGTGATATCATTCACATCTACATCAAAATCGACCAGAGCAGATGCAACACCCGGCTTGAGGCCTATCCAAACAACGGTTACACCCATAACGGCGATCATTTTAGTAATCTTTTTTAATGCTTCGAAGATCTCAGTGTCAACCACCGCAACACTGCTGAAGTCCAGTATTGCCCCACGTACTTCTGCATCGTATATTGTTTGGATTATGTTAGCGCATATTTTATCCAGGGTCTCATGCTTCAATTCTCCCTGAATGGTCACAATATAGCAATTGTCAATAAAGCTACCTGATACAACCAATTCATCAGGTATTCCCCTCATATTTCATCATCCTTTTTTCACCATCAGAAAGAACTTGGTTTTTTCACGGGATGGTTTTCTTTATCTGTCAGTTACGAAATCAATGTTATTTATTTACCGAATTGACCTCAAGATTAACCAGGCTAAAGGCTACGGCAAGCGCCTCACTAAGGGTAGCGTGGGATTTAATGGATCCCATATCGATTCCCAATTGAACGATTGTCTGTGCTACTGCAGGAGATATCCCGGAAAGCAGACATTCGCAGCCCATTAATTTGGTCGCCTTGGTAATTTTTATAAGATGATTGGCTACAGATGTATCTACAGCCGCTACCCCGTGTATATCGAGGATTATTGTTTTCGGAGCGGTCTCCTGGATTTTATTCAGAATGCTGTCCATCATCTGTTGGGCTCGAACCGAATCAATGACACCTAAAACAGGCAGTACTAAAATCCCCTCCCAAAGTTTAATGGTGGGGGTTGACATTGCCTGGATGGCAAGGTTTTGCGTTTTTATTCTTTCAAGACTCGCGCTTAGCTCTTCTCTTTTCTGGTTCAGTTCTTCTTTTTCAATTTCCACCATATTTTTACTATATCTGATACAGTTTTCCTTGGCATTTACTTTTCGGAATATTGCTACAGCCATTTCCCCGCAGCTTTGATAGCCGCAGGAACAGCAGTTAATATTACGTTCATATTCATCATTCTTCAACATTTCAATAAAAACACCATCAATTTCAGTTGCAGATGGCTGATAATCAATTATGGTTTTATCGGTGTATTTTCTTTCAAATCTGCTGAAATCAAGGGTTCTATCAAAAAAACTGAATAATTCATAATCGTGATTATTTTTATGCTCGGCTTGATTCTTTTTAGAATGCATGATGTAATCGGCATCATCATCATTTACTCCACTAATCGAACCGGTCCCGATGTTACATCCCTTTTCGCAGTTCAGTATGTCGACAATTTGAGGAACAATCTTTCCCCGGTTCATTCTATCGGTATATAGCTTCAGATAAGCAGAGTTGGTTTTAGATCCTTCCACCTGCTTAACCCATATACTACTGTCATGGTAGGCTACATTTTCTCGTAATCCTCCCGGTTTAGAGAATATCACGCCTAACTCTGCCGGGTTATTATCATAATTATCTTCCTCATATTTGTTAATATCCGTTCTATATTTTTCGAAATGCTCAAGTAATTTTCTGAATGTTACATTATAACTTACATATCCGTTGGTATTTTTATCGTTTATTTCATCCTTTTTAGCAATGCAGGGGGAGATAAAAGCAATTTTGTCTTGTATATTCAGGTATTCCTTCATGTATATAGCAGCACATAAAAGCGGGCTGTGAACAGGTGCCAGACGGTTAAGCAGGGAGGAATTGAACTTTTCAATATTATTGACTACTACGGGGCAGGGCTGAGCAATCATTGTATCATTGCCACTGTTGTTCATATATTTAAGATAAGCCCATACAGTTATCTCTGCACCGAAAGAAACATCATATATTCTATTTATACCCTCTGCTCTAAAATAACCCAATAGTTTACTGTAATTATCCGGGAAGTTGGTTCTTATTGACGGAGCAACTATTATTGAAATTCTTTCACCATGTTTTAAATCATCAAAGAACTTCTCGGTATCATCTCTGTATTCCCGCGCACCGTGCAAGCAATACTCAAAACAATGGCCACAATGAATGCATTTTTCGGCATCAACATATATTTTCGTTGCACCATCTTTACAATATACAACATTCGCGGTTGATACTGGACAACCATCAATACACCTGTTACAACCTATGCATTTTTCCTCATTGGTAAATATCAATCCTGTATTTGCATTGTCATTCATTTATATCCATTCCTTTCGCGTTAAAATAATCTTGTCATAACGACAAGTTCTATTATTTCGTTAGGACCTTACCGGCGAATATGTGGAAAATTAGGACATATTACCTTGCATTCCAGACATTCTTGTCTTCTTCCAGATTATTTTCTCTATTAAATCATACCATTTTAGGATGCAATAATTCAATGGAGGAAAGATTCACCAGCGATGGGATCCTGACAACGGAAAACCTAGCCCATTTGACTGCTGGTAATGCTAGATATCCATATTCCGTCCGGGATTATGCCCAGATTTTTACTAAAAATCAAGGTACCTACACTAACCGGCAACCATATAATGGTATAGATCAAAGCTGAGTTATTTACTACGCCCTTTTATTAAATCATGGTTAATCAGAGGCGGGAACAGAATTCACCACAGAAAAGGAGGGAACCCATGCAGATTATACAAGCAGCCAGCCCTAATTACAGTACGGGGCGAAACGGAAAGTCCATTATTGCAATTGTTAACCATATTACAGCCGGGCTTATGCCTGGTACTCTAAGCTGGTTACAGAATCCTTCAGCTCAGGCCAGCGCGCATTATCTGGTAACAAAAACCGGGGAAGTTTATCAACTGGTAGCGGATGAAAATACCGCCTGGCACGCGGGGATTGTAAATAATCCGGATTGGGCTTTGTACGATGGAAGTAATCCTAATCGTTATACTATCGGAATTGAGCATGAGTGTATATCGGGCGGCGAATTAACCGAAGCGCAATATCAGGCCACCCTCTGGTTACATCAGCAGTTGATGGCGAAGTGGGGAATACCGGCCGATACCGACCATATAGTTGGCCACTGCCGGATTGACAGTGTGAACCGGCCTAATGACCCGGGCAGTTCTTTCCCTTGGGATAGGTTATTTGCCGATCTTATATACCCGCCAGTGAACATCGAAATCGGTGCTGCTATCTTACAGGGGGTAAGCTATAACAATAGTTCCTATGCTCCGGTTAGAGAGCTATGCAATACCCTGGGTAAACAAGTTCAATGGGATGCCGGAACCAGCACAGTACTTGTGGAAGGTTATAGCGGGCCTGCTTATGGCGCCACATCTTATGTGAAGATAGCTGTAGCCAGCCAATTAATCAAGGCCTTGATAATCAATAACAAATCTTATGCCCCAGTTCGCCAATTGGCAGAAGCATTGGGCCATAAGGTAAGCTGGGACGCTGGAACCAATACCGTTATCGTAGTTTAGAGAGGAGGAGGTATTTGTGAGTGGTGACCTTATAACTCAAATAGGGCTGGATATGCTGGCCGTATTAATTCCAGCTTTGGTTACTTTGGGAATTGCTTATCTAAAGAAGAAACTGGACGTAGCGACTTACGATAAAATCAAGACTCAACTGGAAACTAAAAGCGGCCTGGCATGGACGGCTGTAACTTTCGTAGAACAAGTTTACACGGAATTATCCGGTGCTGAAAAGTATGAGAAAGCTGCAGAATGGTTGGCAACTGAGGCAAAGGCAATTGGAATTGACTTGACCACCGACCAGATTAAAGGTTTAGTTGAATCTGCAGTTAAGCTCATGAATGATAGTATTAAAAAGGCTGCGTAAATACAAAATAGTAGGTAGGCCGGGGGAAACCCCGGCATTTATGTTTTCCGCTGCCATAAATACTTATTAGAATGAAGAGAAAATTTTGCGGCATAGGTCACTTTATAAGAACACAAGGGGTTCTATTTGAAACTGAAGATGTTTTCTTTTATTAATTTGACCGATAAGCACAAATATTGGATATCTGCTTCTGAATAATGAAAAATGGCCCCACATATAATAATGTAAGCATCGCATCGATGAGGAGGCCGAATATGATTTATGAACTGCAAATAACCACGGCCGCTAGAAGCAAAACTCTAATAAACGATATTTATAAAAGATTTACCTGGCTGGAGCAACATGGATATTACTTGGACATAGACAGGGTACATGATGACAAGAGCCCGCATTTATCTATAGACTTAAAATTGCAGGGGACATCGATAGATAGTCATTATAGAAAAGAAGACATGGTATTTATTTTTAAGCACCAGATAGCCGAATACCTGGCCGAACATATTATTGACGACTGGGAGAGAGAACTTGCGTGGAAGGAAACCGTTAAGAAGGACCGGCACATCTTACCGGGCGATCAACGTTTGGTTTGCGACAAAGCCATAGATTTTTTAAAGCGTTGCCATTCTAATGAAAGTCTTAATCTGTTAATGAATTACGGTCGCAAGAATAAAATGGCCCATAAGCTCTTCGATTATGTATACGACCATAACCTACTGGTGGTTGAGGGTTTCATTAAATTCTGTATGCAAGACTATTTGACTGAAATCAAATTCGCAGTTGATCTAGCCTGCGAGGAACTGAAGAATGAAAAGGAATACAATGAGTTTGTAAAACTGTTGCGGTATTTTGTAGATACCCAGCCTCCTATGGTTCAGGAGGTAAACATTGTGATGGATAAGCAGGGACATTACAGATTATGGGACGGCAACGGGAAGAAAATTGAGGAAAAACATATTGATTACTATCTCGAGGACCTGCCTCGTGGCGAGATAAACCTGGATGATATATTAGTCAGTATTCTGATTACGATTGCCCCCCGAAGGATTGTTCTGCATAATATCGGTTTGGAACCCGGGAGTGAACCGGTTAAGATGATCAAGAATGTTTTTGCTGAACGAATAAGCGAATGCAAGGGCTGTGAACGCTGCTTCAAATATAAGCAGAAAGACGGCAGTATAACCTGAGCTTTGATTCACGTGTAAAAACAAGTTCAACTTTCGGGCGTGTTAAGGGGACCGTCCCCTTAACACGCCCTTAACACGCCTTTAGTGCGCATCATCTGTCTGATATTCATCAAGTCTTAGTTTAAGGCTGGGAAATGCTTCCCGGCCTATTTAATTTGCCGTCATAGGCAAAATCTGATATTCTTTTTAGATAGTAACGGATAAGGTGGTTTTATGACGTTTCAATATATCGCGATACCGCTCATCAGCGCGTTGATTGGTTATATTACCAATGTAGTTGCGATTAAAATGCTGTTCTGGCCCCGTACACCTGTGAACCTGGGCTTTTATACAATGCAGGGCCTGCTGCCCAAGAGGAAGCAAGCTATCGCGATTAGCCTGGGAAATTTGGTAGAAAACGAACTGCTTTCCTTGGGCGACGTTCTGGATATGGTGGATACGCCCCAGGTGCATAACCGGATTATCAATCAGCTTTGTAAAGTTGTAAGGGACAGGCTCACCGAAGCCTTGCCGCGAATCATCCCGGCGAAGCTGACTAAACTCATCGCTGACATGATTGAGAAAATTCTGCGCCAGGAGTATCCATCCCTGAAGAGGCAGCTGTTTACATCCGGCAAAGAATATCTGACTAAAGAAATAAGAGTCAGCAAAATAGTTGAAGACAGGATAAATGCTTTTGATTTACAGGAATTGGAAGATATTATTAAAGGTATATCAATGACTGAAATTACCTTTATTGAGGTAATGGGCGGCGTACTAGGATTTATTATCGGGGTGCTGCAGGTATTAATATTATGGTTTTTCCCGGTATAATAATTAAAGACATCAGGAGGTGTGGATGTGGTAGTAATAAGTTTAAAGGATGGCAGCCAGCGCGAATTCCCGGAAGGGATCAGCCTGCTGCAAATTACCAAAAGCATAAGCTCTAAAATGGCTAAGAATGCGGTTGCGGCTGTATTTAACGGCAGCCTGAAGGATTTAAATGCTACCGTGCACGAGGATGGAGATCTGGATATTCTTAATTTTGAGGATGAGCATGCCCGGGATGTTTATCGGCATTCTTCTTCCCATGTTATGGCTCAGGCGGTCACGAGACTGTGGCCCAATACCAAGGTGGCTATCGGACCTGCGATCGATAAAGGCTTTTACTATGACTTCGACACCGAGCACACCTTTGTTCCTGATGATTTCAAATTAATTGAGAAAGAAATAGAGGCCATTATTAAGAGCGATTATCCTTTTGCCCGCAAGGAGTTGTCGCGCGAAGAGGCTCTGAAGTACTTCGCTGATAAAAACGAAGATTATAAAGTTGAACTGATAGAGGATCTGCCGGAAGATGCAGTGATCAGCACTTATCAGCAGGGTGAATTTGTGGATCTCTGCGTGGGACCGCATCTTCCCTCTACCGGCAGACTCAAAGCGGTTAAGATAATGAGTGTTGCCGGGGCTTACTGGCGGGGTAGTGAAAACAATAAAATGCTGCAGCGGATATATGCTACTTCGTTTCCCAAACAGTCTATGCTGGATGATTATCTACATAAACTGGAAGAGGCTAAAAAACGCGACCATCGTAAATTGGGCAAAGAACTGGGGCTGTTTGTGCTTCTGGATGAAGGGCCGGGTTTCCCATTTTTCCTGCCCAAAGGGATGATATTGAGGAATGAGTTAGAAAGCTTCTGGCGTGCTCAGCATCAGAGGGCAGGTTACCAGGAGATTCGCACCCCCATCATACTAAACACTGAAATCTGGCATCGTTCCGGCCACTGGGATCACTACAAGGATAATATGTACTTTACTAAAATAGATGAAGAGGATTTTGCAGTCAAACCGATGAACTGCCCGGGAGGAATACTGGTTTATAAGCAGAACTTGCATAGCTATCGGGAACTGCCTATTAGAACCGGCGAGATGGGGTTGGTTCACCGCCATGAAATGTCCGGGGTATTGCATGGACTGATGAGAGTTCGTGCTTTTACGCAGGACGATGCTCATATCTTCATGCTGCCCGAACAGATCATCGATGAAATAAAAGGTGTCATGAACCTGATTGATATCTTCTATAAACAATTCGGTTTCAACTATCATGTAGAACTGTCGACCCGTCCGGAAAACTCCATGGGTTCCCAGGAAGATTGGGATATGGCTACCAATGCCCTGATACAGGCTCTGGACGAAAGGGGCATGCAATACAAGGTCAACGAAGGTGACGGGGCTTTCTACGGTCCTAAGATAGATTTTCATCTCCAGGATTCCCTGGATCGCACCTGGCAGTGCGGCACTATACAGCTGGATTTCCAGATGCCGGAAAGATTTGATCTTACTTATATAGGAGAAGATGGGGAGAAGCACCGACCGGTTATGATTCACCGGGTTATATACGGCAGCATGGAAAGGTTTATCGGCATACTTACCGAGCATTTCGGCGGGGCTTTCCCGAGCTGGCTGGCTCCAGTTCAGGTGCGGGTTTTAGCTATTACGGAAAGACATCACGATTATACCGATTTGCTCATGGAGCGCTTTAAGTCCGAAGGTATTCGGGCTGAAGCTGATAAACGCAGTGAAAAGATAGGTTATAAGATACGTGAGGGACAGTTGCAGAAAATACCCTATCTGCTGGTAGTGGGAGACAAGGAAATGGAAGCCAACGCGGTCGCAGTTCGTCATCGCAAAGAGGGAGATCTGGGAGCGCAGTCCTTGGACGACTTTGTAGCCATGATAAAAGCCGAAATAGCTGGCAAGCTTATTTAAGGTGACAGGTGGGGTGACAGGGGGACGGCCCTTTTGTCACCGTCGGTTGTTTAGGATTGCATTATAATTTGGCATATGATATACTTATCGGCAGACATTGTAAAGCAGGAGCTTGGCTTCTCACCTTACAACCCTGGTTCGTAAGGTATTGATAAACAGATGATAATATTATTGGCGGCTTGTAACGGGTTGACCGGTAGTGTGTCTGTTATTGAATCGGGAAGCGGGTTCTTGCAGAGCCCGCTTTATATTGTCGACAAAGTCGGCAAGATGCCAGAGCGAGCAAAAAAAGTGAAGAGCAAGGCATTCAAGAAGCCCGTGATTGAGGCGTACATACGGTATGTTGAATGAACGGGGTTATTGGATAACGCAGCTATTCGATTTTTTTGACGGTCTGAGCGGGTTTTTGTAACCCGCTTTTTATATTTTCAGGAGGTGAATTTCTTATCAGCAAAGATTGGAGAGTCAACGATGACATCCGGGTGAAAGAAGTCCGTTTGGTGAGTGAAGACGGCGAGCAATTAGGTATCATTCCTATCCGCGAGGCCTTAACGATGGCGGAAGAAAAAGGGGTTGACCTGGTTGAAGTGGCTCCTTCGGCTAAACCGCCGGTATGCCGGATGATGGATTATGGCAAGTTCAAGTTTGAACAAAGTAAAAGGGAAAAGGAAGCCCGCAAAAAACAGAAGATTATTTCCATAAAGGAAGTTAAAATGAGACCCAATATCGAAGAACATGATTTCCAGGTAAAGGCCAAGAACGCTCGCAAGTTTCTAACTGAAGGCGATAAACTTAAATTTACCATCATGTTCCGGGGCAGGCAGATAACCCACCCCGAATTGGGTGAGAAGCTGTGTCTCAAATTGGCTGCCGAATTATCGGATATATCCGCTGTTGAAAAGGCCCCCAAGGTTGAAGGGCGGAATATGGTGATGATTCTGGTTCCTAAAATAGAAAACGACTAGAAGGAGGAAAAACTGATGCCCAAAATGAAAACCCACCGCGGCGCGGCTAAAAGATTTAAAAAGACCGGTAATGGCTTGATAAAGAGAGCCAAAGCTTACGCCAGCCATCTATTGGGTGACAAGAGCCCGAAAAGAAAAAGGAAACTCCGTAAATCAGGACTGGTAAGCGAAGTTGAACAAAAGAAAATCTCCAAATTGATTCCTTACAAATAGATAAAGGGAGGACTATCGATGCCAAGAGTAAAGCGTGGGGTTACCACTCACAGAAGACATAAGAAAATATTGAAGTTGGCCAAAGGTTACGTAGGAGCCAAATCCAAGTTATACCGGGTGGCTAACCAACAGGTTATGAAATCAGGTATGTATGCCTATGCACATAGAAGACTTAAGAAAAGAGATTTTCGCCAGTTGTGGATTGCGCGTATCAACGCCGCAGCCCGCAACAATGGTACGACATATAGCCGGATGATCCATGGTCTGAAGCTGGCCGGAGTAGACATCAACCGCAAGGTTCTGGCCGAGTTGGCTATAACTGATCCTCAGGGTTTTACCGCCCTGGCAGAAATGGCCAAAAAAACGGTATAATGATTAATGTAGATTAGAATTTTAAAAGTATGGTCATTCAGACCATACTTTTTTTATCAGCTTTTCAATGGGGGTTATGTTTATTTATGAAAGTTATTGGGTCCAAGGACAATAAATTGATAAAATTGGCTGCGAGCCTCAAACACAAAAAATACCGGGATGTGGAGAGATTATTCCTGGTGGAGGGTGGGCGAGCGGTAACCGAAGCTCTGCGGAAACCGGAATTATTGGCGGCTGTTTTTTTGGATGAGAGTGGTATCGAAGAATACTACAATTTTGAGCTGCCAAGCGGGGAATCGTATGTAATAAATACACAGCTTATGCGCCATATCTGTTGTACCGAAAATCCTCAAGGAATTGCGGCTATTGTTAAAAATCCAGTTTGGTTATGGGAAGAAGTAATAGCTAGGCAAGGGCACCTGGTCCTGCTAGATCGTATTTCCGATCCGGGTAATCTGGGCAGTATACTCAGAACCTGCTGGGCGCTCGGGGGGGAAGGGCTTGCTTTGATGCGAGGATCGGTTGATCCCTTCAGCCCGAAAGTAGTGCGTTCCACTATGGGCGCCATAATGAATATGCCGCTATTTCGGGACGTTTCCGAGCAAGAGCTTGATAATTTGCAGGGGCAGGGATATTGTTTTTGGGGGGCGACAGGAGATGCCGCTGAAAACTATTTTGAGGTAAAATATCCCAGTAAATCGCTGCTGATATTCGGCAGCGAAGCTGACGGCATCAGTGATGGACTGAGAAAAAGATGCCGTGGTTTCATAAAAATACCGATGAAATCACAGGTTGACTCTTTGAATGTGGCCGCTGCTTGTGCTATAATCTTAGCAGAGTTGTGGAGACAGCGCCAAGAGGAAATTCGATTGGCTTAGAGCCAGCAGTATGTTGGTAGGAAGTTTAATTCTTTCAGAATTAAATCGGAGGGTGAACCACTTATGCATGATCAAGCCGAAAGCCTATGGTATCTTTTCGAAACATCCGGATGTATAGTATATTATTTATTATATAAAATGTTAAATACCGCAGAGAATTAAACGCAATGACCAGGATAAGTAGCCTATTGTAAAGCTGTCAGGGAGGTCGTATCATAGACTGCGAGTACGGCCAAGGGGAAGATAGGTGAATTCACCTGTGAGTGGAGGATTGAAGTAGCAGTAGATCCTGCCGGTAGCCGCCGTTATTGGCACTAAGTGAATTGGATGTTTTGATCCAGTTAATTAGGGTGGTACCACGGAACCGAGCTTTCGTCCCTTGTGGATGAAGCTTTTTTATTTTCTGATACCAGGGTGGAGCAAGGGGACGGTTCTCTTGTTCCAATATTCTAGTTAAATAGGAGGTTAAAAGATGATCGACAGGTTGAATCAGATGAAGCTTCTGGCGGAAAAGAGTTTGGCTGGGGTGAGTGATTTTGACTCATTGAACGAGATTAAAATCAAATACCTGGGGCGCAAGGGTGAAATCACCATGCTTTTGCGCGGTCTAAAGGATCTAATCCCGGAAGAACGGAGTGAAGCTGGAAAAATAGCCAACGATATCAAGAACGCTTTGGAAATACTGATTGACACTAAGATTGCCGAACTTAAACAAAAAGAATTGGCAATAAGACTCCGCAGCGAGACTATAGACATAAGCCTGCCCGGTCTGCCGCTTCCCCTGGGGAGCAAACATCCTATAAGCCGGGTTACCGATGAGATCAAAGAGATATTTATCGGTATGGGTTTTTCCGTAGCCGAGGGTCCGGAGATAGAGACCGAATATTACAATTTTGAAGCCCTGAATCTTCCGCGCGATCATCCCGCCCGTGATATGCAGGACACATTTTACATAAGCGAGGAAACCCTTTTAAGAACGCAAACATCACCTATGCAGGTTAGAACCATGGAAAAAATGGCTCCGCAAATCCCGGTGAAGATTATTGTTCCCGGCAAGGTTTACCGCAGAGACGATGATGCCACCCATTCACCCATGTTCAACCAGATGGAAGGGCTTTTAGTTGATGAAAAAATCACCTTTGCCAACCTGAAGGGCATCCTTATGCTATTTGCCCGCAAGGTATTCGGTGAAGATGCCCGGGTACGTTATCGTCCCAGCTATTTTCCATTTACCGAGCCCAGTGCGGAAATGGATATATCCTGCGTGGCGTGCGGAGGTGAGGGATGCCGGGTGTGTTCCCATACCGGATGGCTGGAGATACTGGGAGCGGGCATGGTTAACCCGCGGGTACTGCAATATGGAGGCTACGACCCCGAGAAGGTCACCGGTTTCGCTTTTGGTATGGGTATAGAACGTATAGCCATGCTGAAGTACGGCATCAACGATTTGCGTCTTTTCTATGACAATGACAAAAGATTTCTCACTCAATTTTAGGAGGTTATAGCATGGGAGTTTCTATAAATTGGCTAAAAGAATATGTGGATTATAACTGGACTCCGGAAGAGCTGGCGCACCGCTTAACCATGGCCGGTATCGCCATTGAAGGAGTAGAGAAGGCCGGGGACGACAGCCTGCTGGAACTGGATCTAACCCCGAACCGGGGGGATTGCCTGGGGATGATAAACCTGGCCCGTGAAGTGGCGGCATTAAATGGCAGCCAGATTACTTTACCGGCAATTGAACTGCGGGAAAACGGAGAAGATATACGCGAATATATAACGGTTGAGATCGCTGATCCAGATCTCTGTCCCAGATATACCGCCCGTTTGATAAAGAATATCAAGGTTAAGACCTCCCCCCAGTGGCTGCAGGACCGACTGCTTAGCTGCGGTATCAGACCAATCAATAACATAGTGGATGTAACCAATTATGTGATGATGGAAAGCAATCAACCCCTGCATGCCTTTGACTATGATCTGTTAAGCGCTGCGAAAAAGATAGTGGTCCGGCCGGCTCAAGCGGGGGAGAAGATAACCACTCTGGATGACGTGGAGCGTGAACTTGATGCTAACATGCTGCTTATAACCGACAATGGCAGACCGGTGGCTGTAGCCGGTACTATGGGCGGCCAAAACACCGAGATCAATGATAATACGGTAAATGTGCTGCTGGAATCCGCTAACTTTAAAGCCACCAGCATCCGCAAGACTTCCCGCAAATTAGGCTTAAGGAGCGATTCCTCGATACGCTTTGAAAAAGGTTCGGATGTTAATGGAGTTGTCTATGCAGCCAACCGGGCCGCGGCGTTGATGCAGGAACTGGGTGAGGGAGAACTGGTAGGAGGTATATGGGATTGCTACCCGGAGCCCCAGCCACCCCAGCAAATAATTCTAAGACCTGAGCGGGTTAATTATCTGCTGGGTACATCCATCAGTCCGAAGGAAATCAGAGAATACATAGACAAACTCCGCTTTGCCTGGCAGGATCAAGACGGTGACCTTTTGGTTACAGTCCCTACCTATCGTCCGGATATCGAGATGGAAGTGGATCTGATCGAGGAAGTGGCCCGCCTGTATGGTTATGATCGCATACCGGCTACTTTAGCTTCCGGTGATACTACCCAGGGAGGGCTGAGCAATTATCAGAAGTTTACCGATAATGTCAGACAGCTAATGGCGGCTACCTGCCTGGAGGTTATAAACTATAGCTTCATAAGCCCGCGGGTTTTTGATATGCTGCTCCTCCCGGAAAACAGCGAACTGCGCAATCCGCTCCGGCTGGCCAACCCTTTGTCGGAAGAGCAAAGCGTAATGCGCACCCTTTTGCTGCCCGGTATTCTGGATACGGTTAGCCGCAATATGGCTCGCAAGAATAGTAATATGGCCTTTTTTGAAATCGGAGCAGTTTTCTATCCCCAGGGAGAAGGCTTGCCGGTTGAGTCATTGAAAATGGCCGCGGTTTTAGCGGGCAAGGTGGAGACCAACTGGCTGCAAAAAGAAATAGATATGGATTTTTATTATTTAAAAGGTTTGCTGCAGAACCTGCTAGACAAAATGGGCATTGACAAGGTTTCCTGGCAGGAGGCCGATGATCCCAGTTATCACCCGGGTCGCTCAGCCCTCATTAAGATCGACGATCAGATTCTGGGCATCATGGGTGAGATACATCCGCTGGTCAGGCAGAATTTCGATATAAAGCAAAGGGTATGTGCATGCGAACTGGACATGGACACCCTTTTCAATCTGTCGCGCCAACATGTCATGATGGATAAGATTACCCGCTATCCGGCGGTGGAAAGGGACCTGGCGGTCGTATTAAATAAAGAGGTGAAAGCTGACCGGGTTTTAGGGCTTATTCAAGATCTGGGAGGAGAACTTTTACAGAACACAGTGGTTTTCGATGTATATTCCGGGGAACAGGTGCCGGAAGGTTGCAAGAGTATGGCATTCAGATTGACCTTCCAATCTGCTGAGAGGACTTTGACCGAGGCTGAGGTTAATACTATTATGGATCAGATACGCGCTGGTTTACAAACCAAGCTCCAAGCTTCCCGGCGCTAATGGTCGAGGAAGCAAGCAAGATAACCGCCCCCTTGCTTGCCCTAAGAAATGGTATTCAGGATAGTGAAAACGAATTCAAAAGCAATGAGAAGTATGATTATCCACTCCAGGAAGTTGGAATGCTGTATGTTTAGTTCATTGCTGAGCAAGGTATAGTTCTGCTGTATAACCAGAAGCTTGCGGTTTACGCTTTCCGTCCATTGATCACTGCGCAAAACCTTCAGGGTAGACTGGTAGACCCGGGCGAAATAAATATCCTCGGTTATCTTGATCAAGTTTTCGATCTTCTCTCTCACTTCGGTTACATCGGCGATAAGCTGCATGCGGGTGGCAATGATTTTACGATACTCTCCCATTTTACGGTAACGGGGCTTAGTTTGAGCCAGTTCTATGTCATCGTACATTTTTTCCATCTGTTTATTAAGAATATTGTCATAGTAACGCAATTCTAACAGTTGAACATTGGCAAACTCTATTAAATCTCTCAAGTCGCCAGGATCTTCCGGATCACAGATTAAAGCCGTGTCCCAGGTTAGAATGACAAAATCCTGCCGGCTATAGCTCTGCCGGTTTTTTAAAACCTGTTCCCTCATCTGTTGGCTAAAGTCGATTTTTTCACCCATCAGCAAGGGGACAGGGTCCGGTAGCTCATCCGGATCAGTAATCCGATAGATAGTATAGTCCTCATAGAATTCGGGATCTATCTGCAGGTTGGTAAGGCCTGGTTCCAATAATGTTTGCATAGATTCCAACGCCCGGGCAAATATCTGCTCAAGACCTCTCTGCCCGGAAAATCGCAAGCCTATTGCCTCAATTGCATTTGTAGTGGAATTCCCATTTTCATAGCTCAGACATATACTAATGGCTCCGATATCAAAGATTTTTGCTTGGGCTGAAAATGAAAAATTATCAGAGATTTCTTCCAAGCGATAGTCCCCCAATTTAACCAGCAATGGTGGGGTTTCCATTTGAATAGACCTGGTTCTAACCCTGGAAAAACGGGCTCTTGAGGGCATTCGCTCATGAGGAAGACTCTTCTCCAAGAGGTCAAGGTTGAATTCGCGGCCAGTTTCATAGATGCGGTAAATAAAGAGGGAAAACATACTTATTTACTCCTTCACATTATTTCCGGGACTGTCTTTATAGTTAACACAATTTTTATGAATATGTACATACAATAATAATACACAACCAAACGCCTTGGTTTCTTTTCTTTCCTATGTTAAAGGAGATTTTTTATGTCCAGGCACAATACCCGACGAATGCCGTCTGAATTCCTCATCCATGCTGATATGGTTATGCACAGGTTTCCGCTTGCCAGCGAGATATAAGGGTCGGTATGGTATTTTTCCAGACATAAATATATCAGCTGGTAGTAATAATCTTTCAGGGAATGATCCGAACCCTTGGGAGCTGGTTGAAATATCGCGTTTGGGGAAATTATTTCATTTTTCAAAATAGTCTCGCTTATTTGAAATCCGTACTCATTCAATATATAAATACACTCCAGGGAATCAAAACTGTTAATAATTGCCGGAATTCTATATACAACCTCAGCGTATTCCATACTGGCGAATTCCCTTAATATGTTGTTTAAAATACAATCATATTTCCGTTTTTGTGATTTGTGGCTGTTGGTTTTGTCCAATATGTGCTTTTTAAAGGTGTGATCCAGCTGGGTCTCATTCAGCCAGGGCAAGTCGGATTTAAAATTATCCAGCGGCTGAGGTATGGCGAAAAAATAGCCTTGTAACATGTTTGCCCCAATATCAAGGGCAATTACTGCTTCCTCTTCCCTTTCAATTCCTTCCGCCACCACCAGGCCCCCAACTTTTCGCGACAAGTTAACCAGGCATCTAAGGACCTCTTGCTGGTAAAAGTCTTTATCAATATGGTTAACGATTGATCTGTCTATTTTTAATATATCCGGTCTGGTAATGGCAATTCTATTCAAATTTGAATAGCCGGCGCCTACATCGTCCAGAGCTATCATGAAGCCATGACCACGGTATAATTCGATGAAATGGGATAATGCCTTGACATCTCTGACCTTTGACTCAATTAACTCGATAATTATTCTATCCGGTTTAAGCCCAAACTCATTAACTGCGTTTATAAGGTGTCCGGAGCCAACTACGCCTCTATCAATAATTGAAGCGTCAAAGTTTAAAAATAGCAGCAAATCCGGATTGTTAAATTGGTTAAAGGAAAAAAGCTCCAGGGCCTTTCTCCGGCATAACCTATCCAGATCCATAGTTCGGCCTTTAGAAGCGGCCAGATAAAATAGAATATCCGGATTAATCAATTCACCAAAATTAATGCCCCGGCACAGGGCTTCCAGGCCGATTATCGATTTTTTAGTCGGTGATATGATAGGCTGAAAAAAAATCGTGATCTGTTCATTATCTATTATTTCATTAATGTTTAAATGAATATTCTCAATATGCATGGCATCTTCTCCTCATCATTAAATTCCCTGTACATAAAGAAGTCCTGACACCTTTTAGGAATCAGGACTTCTCTGTCTCATAATCATTGTTAAATTAAATTATGATATATGAATCATGCGAACTATAGTATACATTCAATATTTTAACAGACATACAGGACCATTAACAGGAATAATATAACATTTGATTAATAATTTAAATTATTTAAGGATTGTTTTTTAAAAAATAATCTTTTTATTTACATCCTTTTTACTTGCTGATTACGAAGAGGAAATAAATAGCCAACTGTCATTTAACCTTTCTAAATTAAACTTTCTATAACCTGGTAATAATGCGAAAAGGGAGATGAGAGGCTAATAAAATGAGTAATACCATCATCAACTTATCCCTTAAGAATAGGATCGGGTTAACTTTTTCATTAATAATACTGATTACAATACTAATTTTAGGTATTAGCAGCTTGAACCTTCAGAAGAGTCAGATATTACACATGATGGAGACACAAATGGGGGACTCCGTAACGAGCGTAGTGGAAAAGATGTCTATACTTCAGGCGACTACGGATTCTCGTGAGTTTGATAATAAATTGGCATATTTTCTAGGAACCCAGAGGTCTAGCTACCAGGAACGGGATTATCGTCTCAATCAATACATTATCAGCGAAAGTAATCAGTTTATCAATTCGTATGGGACCTTGAAGGAATTCCCCGCAAGTAAGAGCGAACTGGAGCAGATGTTTAAAAGTAAACAGGGAATAATGAACACCAGTTACCAGCAAAACAGTTATACGGTTGCTTATGCTTATTCTTTAGAGAGAAAGGCTATTGTAGCATTGACGGTTTCCCAGGATGATTATTTAAAGCCTGTATATAGACTGCGCAACATAATGATTTTAATTGGCTTGATTGCGCTGCTGTTAGCCTGTGCTGCTACCTGGTGGATTGTCATAAGCATTACGAGACCCATAAACAATATGATCAGTGCGGCTCAAAGCATTGAAGCCGGGCAGCTTGATACCTTTATTCCCCAAACCGGTATTCCACTTGAACTTTCCATGCTGGGTAACAGTTTTGATCGCATGCGCAAATCGTTAAAATTCTTTTTGTTACAGATCAACAAAACTGTTAAAAACCTGCGGATTAGCAGTTTTGAGCTGGATAATACAGCCAGTGAGCTTAAACAAGGATCAGATAGTATCGCTAACAATATTGCCCAGGTTAGTATTAATGTTAAAAGACAAATGGATTCCGTTGAGACTACCCGCCAGCTTATCAGCGGTTTGACTGATTCAGCACATGAAATTGCCAATCGCAACCAGGCGTCAGTGGAGATAAGCCGGGAAGTCTTAAGCATGTCCCGGAACGGACAGACCTCTATAAATGAGGTAATTGGCAAAATGGAGGGAATATGTGATTCTGCGAAGTTAACCAGGATAGCGTTTGAACAGTTGGAACAGAAATTCCAGCAGGTTTTATTGATAAATACCTCTATCGAGGGGATTGCCCGAAATACCAAAATGCTGGCTCTAAACGCCACCATCGAATCCGCCCGGACAGGAGAACATGGAAAAGCCTTTGGAGTGGTAGCCGAAGAAGTAAACAAGTTATCTCAGGAATCACAAAAATTTGCTACACAGACTTCGCAGATAATTAATCTTATCGTACAGGAGTTTTGTGCCCTGAGGAACATTTACGAACAGATGTATGGGGAAGTTATGAGCAGTACGGAGGCAGCCAGGTATTCCGGGGAGACATTTAAAGAAATTAATAATGACATTATCAGGAATAAAGAAGGAATTGACGATGTTGCCGAATCAATAGAGGCTATATTGTCATTGTCGGACAGAGTCAGACGCGAGACCGACAGCATTCTGGCAGAGTCGCTTACCATATATTCCAGCGTAAAGGAAATGATGCGGTCAGCGGCTCAACAGGAGAATAATACCGCCTCCACTCTGGATCATTCCGCCCGGTTGGCTGAACTGGCCCATAAACTACAGGAGTTTATGAATTCTATCGAGAATTCTGCCGCCAATCCAGTGATAGAAATAGATGCTGCTGCAACCAAACATTCGTATCAACCGTTATTGGAGACACTGGCATGACAGGCTTTAAGAAAGCGGGGATAAAAATTGCCTGAGATTATTAAGCCGATAAACCGGCTAAAGGAATTTTTTAATTCCAGACGTCCCCAATCCATAGTGGCAAATGACAGGGTAACGGATTTGCCTACATTAGTGACCTTTTTTCCTATATTGGAGAATCAACTTGCCAAATCAAATCTGGGCTTAATCTATCTGGATATAGAGAACTTTAAGGCCATTGAAGCTTTATTTGGCCGTGAGATGTGTGATAAGGTACTCCGGAAGGTGGCCGGAGCATTGCGCAATATATCGATTTATTTTGGCGGTCTCCGTGAAAAGCACGGTGTATGCAGCCTGGGGGGAGACGATTTTCTAATATTCGTTGACGCTCCTCAGAATATGGTTGGCTACCGGCAAGAGTACAAGAATATGAAAGAACATCTTGAAAAAGAAATAAACCAATCCATCCAGTCTTTAGAACTTAATAAGATTCTTACCCTGCATGTAGGTTATACGGATGTTAGACACAGTCCTGGCCACCATATCGAATCACAGATTTATAAGAGCTTGAAAGAAGCGTCCTTCGCGGCGAAGAATTATATTAGTGCCAGTGAGCATTCAGACTGGCAATTGATGCGGCATATTATCAATCACAAACAAATAAGAATCGTTTATCAGCCGATTGTCTCCCTAAGAACAGGAGACATTAAGGGATACGAGGCTTTATCCCGAGGTCCGGAAGGTACAGTTTATGAATTTCCCGTACAGCTTTTTTCCGCTGCTGATAAATACAATTGCTTGTTAGAATTAGAGGAAATGTGTAATAGTCTGGCGGTTGCCAATGCGGTGAACGGGTTGGGTAAGAAATACTTATTTTTAAACATCAACCCCCTGGTTCTTAATTCGGTTAATTACCATCGAGGCCATATCCAGGAAGTATTACGCCAAAATGGCATTGATTTCAGTAATGTGGTTTTGGAGTTAACCGAAAGAAGTGAAATCGAGAATTATGCTAATTTACGGGAAGTCTTACGGTATTATCGCAATCAGGGATTTTTAATTGCCATTGATGATGCCGGAGCCGGTTATTCCAGTTTGCAGGCCATCGCTGAGCTGAACCCGGAATTTGTAAAAATGGATATGTCATTAGTACGGGATATTGATAAGGTTCCGATCAAGAGGGCAATGATGGAAACATTCGTTGACTTCTGTTCCAAAATAAACGCCCACATTATTGCCGAAGGAATTGAAACCAAAGAGGAATTAAAAGTACTGAGCAACAGCGGATGTGAATACGGACAGGGATTTTTACTTGCGTATCCGGGGCCTATGCAGCCCGAAGTGATTCCGCAGGTACGGGAACAAATCCAGGTCGGTTATGCTGAATATAAAAATAATCCTATTTTCTCCCAGAATAAAATAGGGGACATTGTTACTTACAATAAGCATATTGCCCCGGATGTCTTGGTTGGGCAGGTAGTGGACATGTTTAGAGAGAATAAAAGCATGAACGGGGTAGTGATATGTGATGACATGAGACCGGTGGGTCTGGTTATGCGCGACAGGCTTTATGCCATGCTGGGAACCAGATACGGATATGACCTGTTTATCAAACGGCCAGTATCTGAATTTATGGATTGTGATCCTTTGATTGTGTCCTGGAAAACTCCTTTGGAAGATGCATCCCGGATGGTCTCCCGTAGATTGGACAGCGGTATTAACGACTATCTGATTATTACCCGGGATGATCGATACTGCGGCATTGTCTCAGTTGCCGCTTTGTTAAGCTCCATGGCGAAAATGCATGTGGAGCAGGCTAAAGACTCTAATCCCCTTACCGGGTTGCCAGGCAACCGCTGTATAACCCAGCGCATTATCAATGAATTAAACAATCCGGAGCAAAAGATGATGATTCTCTACTTTGATTTAGACAATTTTAAAGCCTTTAATGATCATTTCGGTTTTGAACATGGGGATGGGGTGCTGGTGTTCCTGGCCCAGAGTATAACCAATGCGGTTTTGCAGTATGGTAATGCCAACGATCTTACCGGACATGTGGGGGGGGATGACTTTTTGGTCGTAACTACGCCTGACCGGGCTTCCGCTATCGCTGCGAGGGTTATAGATCATTTTAATGAAGGGATAATTGATTTCTATGACTCTCCCACCCTGGACCAGGGTTACATCACGGGCCTGGATCGGCTGGGAAATCACACCCGCTTTCCCATTATGAGCATTTCTATAGCCGGGGTAAGCAATGAGGATGAGGATTATGAAAATCACCTCCAACTTGGTGAGGTTGCGGCGGAGGTTAAAAAGAAGGCTAAATCCGTCCCCGGAAGTTCTTATGAAATCTACCGGCCAAGCGCTTCAATGATATAAAAAGGTGACAAATATTTTGTCACCAAAACAGCGTGCATTTGCAGGGGCACTAATTCCCAGATCAGAAATGGTATATAATAAGACCAAGGGAAGCGGGGATGATTATACCATGGCCACCGGCAAAGCAATGACCGATATGATTGAAGTAAAAATCAAAGATTTGGGATCGTACAAAGTTGCGCCTGGAATACTGCTGGGCGATCTGTGCGCCCCCATACAAGAGCAGCGGCCGCATCCGATTGTAGCGGCAATCATTCGCAACACCTTGCGGGATTTGCACTACAGGTTGGATGTAGACTGTGAAGTGGAAATGGTGGATACCTCCACAGAAAATGGTTTGCGAATTTATCGGCGCAGCGCCAGCTTTTTATTAATCAAAGCCTGTCGTGATCTTTTCCCACAGCGCACCTTGATGATCAAGCACACCTTATCCAATGGCCTGTACTGTGAGTTTCTGGGCGAAACCACCACAGATAATGAAATAGAACAGATTCAGGAACAGATGCGTAAAATAGTCGTGCGTGATTTACCTATTAATAAATACCTGATCGAAAACGAGGAAGCCAGACGGATATTTGCCGGGCAGGGTCAGGACGACAAGGTTAAACTCCTGCGGTATAGGGATAAAGAAGCTGCCCATGTTTATGAATTGGATGGTTTTAAAGAATATTTTTATGGTTACATGGTTTATCGGACCGGTATTCTGGATAAATTCAAGCTGCTCTATCTTTCTCCCGGTATGATTTTGAGAACTCCTGAAAAAGATGACATTAATCTCCTAAAACCTTATCATGAGCAAAAAAAGTTAGCCATAATTCATCAGGAAGCCAAGGACTGGGCCGAAATGTTGCATGTCCCGCACTTGGCCGCCTTGAATGAGATAATTACCAAAGGTGATATTGACGATATAATCCGTGTAAACGAAGCTTTGCACGAAAAGAAGATTGCTTATATAGCTGATTCGATATGTAATAATCCCGCGATCAGATTAGTGTTGATAGCCGGGCCTTCTTCTTCCGGCAAAACCACCTTTGCTCAGCGCTTGCTGATTCAACTTAGGGTAAATGGCCGCCGTCCGGTATCGGTATCTCTGGACAATTATTTTGTGGACAGAAGCCGTACCCCCCTGGATGAAAACGGGGATTTTGACTTTGAAGCCCTGCAGGCACTGGATCTGGATCTCTTTAATGAGCACCTGACTCGTTTAATAAATGGAGAGGAAGTAGAAATACCCGTTTATAACTTTAAAACCGGCATCAGTGAAAACCGGGGTGTAAAGATAAAGGTACCGCCGGGAGAACCCATTATTATTGAAGGGATCCATGGGCTTAATGAACGTCTGACCTGGCGTATACCGGCGGTCAACAAGTTCAAGATTTACATAAGCGCTCTAACCCAGTTAAATGTTGATTACAGCAACCGCATTCCTACTACCGATAGTCGCTTGATACGGCGCATAATAAGGGACAGTCGAACCAGGGGCTATTCTGCTCTGAATACCATCAAGTGCTGGCCTTCGGTGCGGAGGGGCGAAGAAAAAAATATATTTCCCTTTCAAGAAAATGCTGATGTTATGTTTAATTCCTCACTGGTGTATGAATTGTCCGTCTTAAAACTATATGTAGAGCCTTTACTGGAGGCTATAGGCAATGAACATCCGGAACACGTGGAAGCAAGCCGTCTGCTGCGATTCCTAAGCTACTTTCGCGTCATTCCGTCCACTAATATACCGGCCAACTCAATTCTGAGGGAATTTATCGGAGGCAGCTGGTTCGAACATTAATGCGTGGATAAGGATAGTTCCCATCCACGCTTCAGATTTATGTGTAGGGGTGATATTATGAACGGCAAAATAATGGTAGTTGATGACGAAGAAGCTCTGGTAAGGTTGATAACCTATAATCTGAACAAAGAGGGGTTCACTACAATAGCCGCTTATGAAGGCAACGAAGCATGGGAGTTAATTATTAATGAGAATCCGGACCTGATTATTCTGGATCTAATGCTGCCCGGTAAAGACGGATTGGAGATATGCCGCGATTTACGGCGCGATAAAATTAAAACTCCCATAATAATGCTAACCGCCCGGGATGATGAAATTGATCGGGTTTTAGGGCTGGAATTAGGAGCGGACGATTATGTTACCAAGCCTTTCAGTGTTCGAGAGTTAACCGCCCGGGTGAAGGCGGTTTTGCGCAGAAAGTCCGATAAGGCCGGGCCGGAGCCCGCTGATAAGGAGATGGTGGTAGGCAGTTTTGTCATTAAACCCGAGCAATACGAGATATATTTTAATGGTGAGGTATTGGAACTGACTCTGAAGGAATATGAATTGCTGGAACTCTTAATCAGGAATAAAGGACGAGTCTTGAAACGAGATTACCTCTTGCAGGTCCTGTGGGACTATGCAGATAGCGTGAATACCCGGGTTTTAGACGTGCATATCAGCAAACTGCGGGAGAAGATAGAGAAAGACAGCCGGGATCCCAAATATATTAAAACCGTACGCGGATTGGGATACAAGTTTGAGGAAAAAACTGATGTTTAAAAGCTACCGCTGGAAACTTATCGGAGCTTACCTTTTGATCATAACACTTCTTCTGGTTCTTCTAGGCGGCATTGTTTTTGTGAATTTCAAGGAGTTTTATCTGGAAAATCTGGAACAAAGGCTTACCAAGGAGACTTTATTGGTAGCTGATATGACCAAATACCGCAACGGGAATGATGGTGTGGCCAGGAGTTATCAGGATATATGTGATATTGCCGCCAGGGATAGCGCGGCCAGGTTTACCATCATTAACGGCAATGGGACAGTATTGGGGGATTCATCGGCCCAGTCGGGTAAAATGGATAGTCATAGCGACCGCCCCGAGGTTTATAGAGCATTACATGGGGAAATTGGCGTGGAAATGCGTTTCAGTGATACCCTGCAGATGAACATGCTATATGTGGCCGTACCCTGCGATAATCAGCAAATAAAGGGTGTAGTACGGGTGGCCATGCCTTTGGCAGAGCTCCAGAACATATATGATCAGGTTCTCTCCATGATGATGGTGGCAACCCTCATTTCCTGGATATTGGCTTTCCTGCTAAGTCTTGTTCTGGCTGAACATTTTTCCCGCCCGCTTCGAGATATAACCGAAGCAGTGAAAGATATGGCCGGGGGAAACTTAAAGAGACGTACCGTTTACCATTCTGAGGATGAGATGGGTATATTGGCTCAGGCCTTTAATGAAATGGGCGAACACTTTGAATATAGTATGCATGAAGTCTCCGAGGTTAAAAACCGGCTGGAAGCATTATTGAATAATACCGTTAACGGGATAGTAATGATTGGTATGGAAGGGAGAATTATTTACGCCAACCCGGCAGCCGTGTCCCTGCTCGGGTTAGGGGTGGATTATATAGGCAAGAAACACGCCGAAATCGTCGCCGCATATGAAATTTTGGATATGATTGATGAGGCCAGGGCTAGCAAGCAACCGGTAAACCGCAGCATCGTATTGCATACTCTGGGCGCTAAAACCATTGAGGTTAACGTGGTGCCCATCAAGAATGAGGAAATAGCTTCTCAGGATGTTCTCGTGGTTCTTAACGATATCACGGAGATTAAGCGTCTGGAAAAAGTACGCAAAGATTTTGTAGCCAACGTATCCCATGAGCTAAAGACACCGGTAGCCAGTATCAGCGGTTTTTCCGAGACCCTTCTGGATGAGGGCGGGAGAAACCCTGATAATGTAATGGAGTTTACCAAAATTATCTATGATGAAGCGCAACGGCTGGCCCATTTGATTTCAGGTTTGCTGGAACTTTCAAAACTGGAATCGGACGATACTATACCAAATATTCAAACGATTAATCTTGGTCAATTGGTAAGCGGAGCAGTGGACAGGATGAGCAAGATAAGCAGTTTGAGACATATTGTTATAAGGTATGAAGAACCGGTGATTCCTGTGGGATTGGAGAGCGATCCGGATTTAATCGACCAGATTCTGATGAATCTTTTAGACAACGCGATCAAATATAGTCCGGATGGAGGAAGTATTGAGGTCAAGCTGGAAGAAATCAGCGACCGGATAATAATAAGAGTGAATGACAGCGGTATCGGCATTCCAGATAAAGAGCTTCCCAGAATTTTTGAGCGGTTTTACCGGGTGGACAAGGCCAGATCCAGAAAAACAGGCGGAACCGGCTTAGGACTGGCGATTGTCAAGCATCTGGCGGAAAACCTGGGAGGTCAGGTCACGGCGGAAAGCACATTAGGGCATGGTTCGACTTTTTCATTTAGCCTGCCTAGATAACAATAAGACAAATATATTACCAACAGTTTACAGATACACCTTCATTATTTAACATGCAAGTCTTATCCTTATAAAGTAAGACTTGCTTCAGGTGGAGTTTTGACTCCATCTGAAGCTTAGTCGCACTTATCCAGGGACTTAGTCGCTCTTACCCATGCCTATAGAGGCGGGGGTCTTAGAGCGAGTTAGTCATCGGAAAAAAACGTTGGATAGGAGGTGATTCTGTGAACAAAGAGGTTATTGACGAAATATTAAATAGCATAGGTCTTGAACATATTGAGCCCTATCGGCCATCCATTGAAGAAATGGTCCCTCAGGATGAAGATGATAAGGCCACGAGCAGTGAACCGGGCAGTACCCAATAAGTTCCATGAGCATTTCTTTTACTATCGCGCCAGCATCTCCTCAAATTCATATAGGTCTTGGAAGGATTCGGTTAACCCGAATCTTTTTTATTTCCAGAACATTCATTGGCATGTAAAAAGCGGTTGGATCAAAGATAATCGCGGCTGATTTGGCAGAGGATTTAATGAATCCGATACTTATTATTAACCTTGCCTTGACGGAGTTTTTTCAAAGCCATTTTACAATGGTAATAGAAAAAGAATGAGGCGAGGTGTTAATATTGTTTACCCAGACACATTTACTGATCGGCAATGCCATAAGCAGGGTAATCGAAAAAAAATACCCCCAAAGAATGGATAAAAAGGCCTTCCAGTATGGGTGTATAATCCCTGACTTTTGTCTCAGCCCGATATCTGTTCCCCATTACATTAACAAATCATTTGGCAGTATTGCGGAGATGATTCAAAAACCGAGATCCTTTCCTCAGACAATAAAAGAAAAGCAAAAATTCTATATCGAGTTGGGAATAATCACTCATTATATCAGCGACTACTTTTGTCAAGCCCATAACTTTTCGGCCTATAGAAACTGCATAAGTCACTTCATCTATGAAGGGAAACTAAGCAATGAGTTTAGAGCGATTGACCTTCAGCCATTCTGTTATACAAATCTTTCCGGACCCCAGAATAAATTGTTAGAATCACTTGCCCGTCTGCCTGCTTTCATCAAGAACCGCCACCTGGAATATCAGAGCGAAAAAAGAGAAATGCGAACCGATGTTGTATTTTGCCTTGAAGTTGCTAGCACTGTGGTGCTAAATATTACCCATCATTCTCAGCATATAGCATTAGAAAAGGCAGCCTGATGGGCGTAGGAGGGTATTGATAATGAGCGCCATGACCAATTATATTAAAGCAAGCGACATGCGTCTATTATTTATATTTAATCGCGGTTTACATTGTCTGCTGATGGACATTTTCATGAACACCATCACCCAGATGGGATCCTTGGTATTCGCCATTGCTCTGCCGCTGACTTTGATGTTTTCCGGCAAAGAAGCATTAGTATCGGCAGGACTCCGGATGGCGATGGTTCTAGCTTTCAGTCAAACTGTGGTTTTCCTGGTGAAACGCCTGGTTCATCGACCCAGGCCCTTTAAGGTACTTGCCGATATCATTAACAATAAGCCGACGACCTGCCAGTATTCCTTTCCCTCCGGTCATACCTGCGCCGCATTTTCCCTGGCCTTTGTGCTGGCTGCCAGTCTTCCCGGGCTTGGTTTTCTATTTTATATTATGGCTTCTTTAGTTGGTTTTTCCCGAGTATATCTAGGAGTACACTATCCAACGGATGTTATGGTAGGTTTTATAACTGCTTATGCTTCCTTTATGCTCCATACCAGAATATTTTTCTAGAAATAGCTGACGGATCAAATTGGTTATAAGCTCAAAAGGAGAGAATCATATGCGAATTGCCATTTTTACCGATACCTATTTTCCGCAGGTTAATGGGGTGAGCAAATACCTGGAAGAAATGCAGAAATACATGGATAATTACGACATTGATTATCAGCTTTTTGTACCCCAGAAGCCCATTGGCATGGAAATGAATAATATAACCTCGTTTTATGGAATGCCCTTTTTATTATATCCCGAGCTTAAGATTAGCTGGCCTAGTCGTAATCGGATTAAAAGTACCTTGGATAAGTTCAATCCCGATGTTATTTACTTGCCTACGCCATTATCCATTGGAATGGCCGGACTTAAATACGCCAAAAGAAATGGCATTCCCATAGTTTCAACCTACCATACAAATTTTCCTCAATACCTGCGCTATTATCATCTTGATTCCTTGCAGAAAGCTGTATGGAAATATTTGCGGTGGTTTCATTCTTTTAGCCAAATAAACTTCTGCCCTTCTATGGAAACAATTGAGCAATTGCAGAACCATGGTATAAACAACTTGGATCTCTCCAACAACGGGATTGACTGTGCTGTTTTCTCACCGGAAATACGCAGCGAAGAACTTAGGAAACTGTTTGCACCGGAAGGGGAAGTGCTGCTCCTTTATGTGGGAAGAGTCGCGCCGGAAAAAGACTTGGATGTTTTAATCAGGTCTATAGGATTACTGAATAATGCGCAGGTTGCTTTTAAGTTGCTGGTAGTAGGAGATGGTCCGGCATTAAAAGCTTTGCAGGAACAGGATATAGCCAATGTTATCTTTACCGGCTATAAGTCAGGTCGTGAATTACAGGAAATTTATGCTTCCTCGGATATTTTTGTATTTCCCTCCAGAACTGAAACCTTTGGCAATGTGATCCTGGAAGCTATGGCTTCAGGACTGCCGGTAGTGGCTGCATACGCGGGCGGGGTCAAGGAATCTCTGATCGATATGTCCAATGGTCTGGCATTCACACCGGGCGATGAGAAAGAGATGGCGGATTGTATATTAAGGCTTGTGGTTGATAGTAAACTGCGTAAAATCTTAGCTGATAATGCCAGAAGTTTTGCCTTGGCGAGAACCTGGGACGTAATCTTCAGCAGTTTTTTCAGAAGCTGTCGCATGATAATACCTGATCAGCAAACATCACCAATAGCTAGTATTGCTTGAGAGTAAATAAGAATAATTACAATTTGTAACGAACTTATTACAAACATCAACATGGTTTTTAATACTTGATATATATATTAGTGATAGGTAAATCAGCCCTAATAAAATTGTCCCCAATAAAAAATTAAAGGAGTGTATTAGTGATGACAGAGAAGATTAACCGGCAAGCAATGGGCAATGTGGAAAAGACATTTACACTGGCGGACTGTTTTGTTGATCGTATTTGGGATATGTGGCATTTAAGCATGGGCAGCTTCGCTTGGTCTAGCGAGCAAATGGAACGCATAGCCAATAAATGCATTGATCAGCGTAGAACAGCTATCGAAGAGGGCTCCAAGGTCATTGAACAGATTGTCAAACAAGTTAAGACCGATCAGGACAGCATGCGTAATATGATCAGGGATACCATCAAATGTACCATTGAAAACACTAATAATCCGCTTATGGGTTATTTGGAGAACTTAAATAAAAAAGTAGCAGAGTTATCTACCGATAAAACCAATGTCGCCTAAAAATTGATTCGAAAATTATAGAATCAAAACTTCCCTATAGAAGGGTGGGGGTTATGTGGCAAAAACATTTGTTCTTGACTCCAGCGTATTGCTCCATTCTGCAGAAAGTATTTTGTCTTTCGAAGAAAATGTCGTAATCGTACCTGAAGTAGTAATAGAAGAGATTAACTCTTACCGTAGGGATAAGGGCGATTTGGGTGAAAATGCCCGTAAAGCAGGGGCATTGATCGACAACTTAAGATTAGAGGGGAAGCTAAGCGAAGGGGTTCTTTTACCCAACGGTGGAATTCTAAAAGTGGAACTGAATCACCTGAGTCAGAGCCTGCCCCCACGCTGGAATCCGGCGGAGTATGACAACCGGGTGTTGCAGGTATGTCTGGCATTACAGGAAAACATTGATGATGTTTTTTTGATTTCCAAAGATGTTTTCACCCGCATTAAAGCGGACATTCTTGGAATCCAAACCCAGGATTTCAAACACGACCTTTCTCCGGAGCTTCACGAGCAGTACCAGGGCAGAATTGAGGTATTTATAGCTTCCAACGATATCGATGATTTTTTCAATAAAGGTTTTGTTAACTCGGAAGCAGTAAAAGTGTATGAGGACGAACAGTTGCTAACTCCCCGGCTAACCCCAAACCAGTTTGTTTTAATGAGAGCTTTGAACCATCCCAGTCAAAGTGCGTTAGGAATTGTTGAAAAAGATGGAATCAGACCTTTACGGTACTTAAAACAGATCCCTTTTGGAGTAAATGCTCGTAATGTAGGGCAGAAATTCTACCAGGAAGCCTTGATGAGACCCGCCGAAGAGTTCCCGCTGGTGATTTGCAAGGGGCCTGCCGGAACCGCCAAGACCTTTTATTCCTTGGCGGTCGGTTTGGAAAAGGTACTGAACACTCATGAGTACAGAAAAATACTGATTTGTCGTCCCAATATCACCATGGATGAGACCCTGGGATTTCTCCCCGGTACGGAAGCCGACAAACTAAGTCCTCTGATGAGAGGGGTAAATGATAATTTGGAAATACTGGTGGATAGCGATGAGAAGCTGCGCTATAAATCTGAGTTAGCGTTAAAAGACAAGGTGGAAGAGCTATACGCCCGTAAAACCATTAGCATCGAAGCGGTGGCTTATCTAAGAGGCCGGTCTATTAGCAAACAGTGGATTATTATTGACGAAGCCCAAAATCTAACTCCCAATCAGGCCAAAGGAATCATCACCCGGGCCGGTAATGATTCGAAAATAATTATGCTTGGCGATCCAACCCAAATCGACCATCCGTTTCTGAATTCCCGCAGTAATGGGCTATGCTACAGTTCGGAAAAAATGAAAGGAAGCCCTATATGCTGTCAGGTTTCTTTGAGTGAAAACGAATGTGAACGGTCGCCCCTGGCTATGGAAGCGGCCAAAAGAATGTAACCGAAATATAACATGGGCTTTAAGCGAGGATAATAACATATTTACATCCGGGAGTTATAATCAGACCAACGGAAGGAGGTGAGGAAATGAAACTCGAAGCAGATTTGCATGTTCATACCACGGCTAGTGGTCATGGGTACAGCACGATAAAGGAGATAGTTGAAGAGGCCGCTCAGAAAGGCCTGAAATTAGTTGCCATTACCGATCATGGGCTGAAAATGCCCGGCGCCCCCTATTGGTATCACTTTACGAACATGATATCAATTCCCCGGGTAATGAATGGAGTTGAAGTATTACGCGGAGTAGAGGCCAATATATTGGATTGCCGGGGGAACATTGATATGCCCGAAGAAGTCCTGTCTTCATATCTTGATATCGTTCTGGCAGGATTTCACGATTCAACCGGTTACACTGGAACAACCCTTGAAGAAAACACTGCAGCAATGATAGCAGCTATTAAGAACCCCTATGTTCATATTATTAGCCATCCCGGGAATCCCAAGTATCCTGTAGATGTTGAAAAAGTCGTCATCGCTGCTAAAGAGTACAATAAGGCTATTGAACTAAATAATCATTCCTTTGTCTGCCGCCCGAACAGCTTCCCGAATTGCAACAAGTTTGCCAGGATGGCCAAGAAGCATAATGCATTGGTATCCATCAACAGCGATGCTCATATCTGTTATAACGTTGGCCAAACCGATGTAGCTCTGGCCATGGCAGTCAGAGCAGGTATCCGCAAAAGTCAGATTCTTAATACCTCGGTTCAAAGAATCCAGGAGTACCTCAGCTGGCACCAGCAGCAGGCTGTGCAGCTAAAAAGAGCTTAGAAGCCGGTTCCGCCTGCAAAATTGTCCACCAACCATCCCCGATAAATGGGGAATTTTTTTCGTGAGGCAGAGGTATTGAACTATTAATTTGATCCTGAACTTAAAGCTACTTTAAGGGGTTAGACCAATAACATATTCCATAAATGCATTCACACTTTTTTGTGAGCCTAAAATATACAAGACCTGACCGGCTTGAATTTCCTGGTTTAATGGCGGGTCAATACGGGTATTAAAAGCATCGCTGGTCGCCACTACTTTTACTCTAATACCCAGGTAATTGATGATGGTATCCAGGCTGGCACCGACAATGGGGGATCCTAGCTCCACAACTATACGGTGGATTTTTTCGTCACTGGTTAAATCCAGCTTCTCCATATTTACCGCATCCAACAAAGCCCATATGCCTCCATTGACGAGAGTATTCCCCCCGCAAATAATTGGAATCCTGGCATTTTCGGCCTGCATAGTAAACTCCCTTGCAAATTCGTTTTGAATTTTATCAAAATATCCCAAATCGCTGTTAAACCGATCCCACTTGCTTAAGTCCATTTTCAAATGAGCAAATAAAACCCGGGTATCTAAAAAGGCGCAGTCGCATAAATCAGATATCATGTTAAAGAATTCTTCCAGCGAACCCTTCTTTAACATATATCCTAACAGAGAAGTTACTTCTTGCCTTTCCAAACGCCCCAAGGCACGCATTCCTCTTTCCTCCATGAGTATTCGCAAACGACATTTGGCGTTGCGGGAAATATAGGAAATGGGATAAGGGTTTATACGTCCGTAGATCAATACTTCTGCCTCGGGATTGATCAAGATTTGCTTGGCTTTTTCCAATTTTGAAAAATCAAATTCAAGTTTTCTAATGGTTCGACGTGTACGTGCCCCCGTCCTTTGTTGAACCCCCAGCACCATCACATCGATCAGGGTGTCGATATCGTAAGAGGTTGAAAGCCCGCTCTCAATCAATTCCATACGCAGCCCGGCTTGCTGATGTAATAGTTTGGCCAGGGTATTATCGATATCGGGTAGTTGAATATGATTGATGGCTGTGGCCGGTGTGAAAGCGATAAAATCCGAGGAGACGAAGTTATTGGATATTACCACATTTTTCGTTTCTTTAAGCGCCAGTGCCATACGCGTGAGGTCTTCTTTATTTATCAGCGGTGCGGCTCCTCCCCCGAAATATATGACGTTATGCAACTTATGACCCGTAATGAGTTCAGAAAGCCTTTCTCCCAAATGAAACGCGGAACCTTCTTGGTCCATGCTGATCGCAGCGCCAAGTTTCTTAGCAGAATCGGCCAAATCAGGCTGATTGGTCATTAATATAATCTCGTCAATTTCCCTTACTTCACCGGCCAATTCGATAAGATCGAGTACAACTGATTTTCTAACTGCCGATACAGTTTTCTCAATATCGCTTGAGTATTTGCCCCCCTCGCATATCACCATGGTAATTTGTTCGGTTATTCTTTCTGCGGCCATCATTTGTTCTCCCTTCTTCGGCAATCCACAAGCCACCTTGTTACTTAAGCCTTGTTTATATTTTCCCCTAAGAAGTTTGTGGAATTGAGTTGCTATGGTAAATATCAATGTGTTTTTGTGTAAAACAATATGACGACTGAGTCCGCTGCTGCGCTGCAAGAAATATAAGTTTTACATAATGCGGCATTCAACTTTACTATATAATGATTCATTTCTAAGCTTGCTGGTAGAAAATATATAAAAGCCACGTAATAACCGCCATAGCGGCAGACAAGGGAGGGAACCGGTATCGTGAAATATCTGATATTTCTTAACTACCTGATTCGTCACAAATGGCATGTTTTCGTGGAATGTTGCCGGTTCGGTGTTCCCTGGCGGGGGATTACTCACGACTTGAGCAAGTTTTTACCCGGAGAGTTTATGGCCTATGCCAATCACTATTATGACACTAATATAAATTCGGGGCGAATTATTAATATAAATGAGGTTGAGAATCCTTCATATTATTTAGCATGGCTGGTTCATCAGAAACGCAACCGGCACCATTGGCAATGGTGGATTCTTCACGGGGAAGACGATAACCCCAAAGTTATCCCGATGCCTGAAAAATATGTGAAAGAGATGGTGGCAGACTGGCGCGGTGCAGGCAGGGCACAGGGTCAGCCGGACATATCCGCATGGTACCAGGCCAACAAGGACAAAATGATTCTTCATATCTCAACCAGGAATAGAGTTGAGCAATTGCTTGAATATGACCGGATAATCGATTCCGAATACCACCGGGGAACTGCCGCTGTTGCGAATAGTCTGAGTTTAAAGGCGGTAGACAATTTAAATTAAAAGATTTCCCGGCTGGAGAAGGTATATACAGAAGGCTATTTTAAGGAAGACTGATAATGAAGAAAGATTCGGCTCTATACAGTTGGGCGGGCAATATCTACAGTCTCATGTCGGGACATGTGCCGGGACAACTGGTCGTTCAAATAACTGATAGTTGTAACGCGGCCTGTCCCCAGTGTGCTATGAATCGTAGCAGAGAGTATAAACGAAGCAAGCTGGATATAGGGGAGATCAAAAGCATAATCGACACAGCCGCAGTTAGAGAAATTAAATCCATATCTTTTACCGGCGGCGAACCTTTTCTATATTACCCGGATCTAGTGGAGGCAATTGCCTATGCCAATAAAAAAGGTATCGTATACACCCGTACGGGAACCAATGCATTTTTTCTAATGAACTCTGAAAAATCAGATTTTCCCAAAAGAATTAGAAAAATGGCGACCGAGCTTCGCGATAGCGGACTGCGCAATCTATGGATAAGCATTGATTCGGCCGACCCCTGGCTGCACGAAAGAATGAGGGGTCTAACGGGAGTGATCGAGGGTATTAGAAAAGCCCTGCCGATCTTTCACCGGGAAGGTCTTTACCCGGCAGCCAACCTGGGCCTGAACCGCAACCTGGGCGGTTACTGCGGTGAGCTTGAAGAGCCGGGCAAGGTTTCGGGCGACAAGTTCTATAGAGCTATGTGCAACGGTCTAAGAGCCTTTTTCTCATTGGTTCTAAATCTGGGTTTTACTATGGCCAATGTGTGCTATCCGATGAGTATTTCTGAAGAAAACGGTGAACGACTGACAGCTGTTTACGGTGCGGGGTCTTCCAGTCCATTGGTTGATTTCCCGGCTGAAGACAAGGTGCTGCTTTTTCGGGCTTTGCTTCGGGTAATACCTGAATACCGTCACAAACTGCGAATATTCACACCTCTAAGTTCGGTTTATGCCCTGCAGAGACAACACTCAGGTGAACGGGCATATTCCTATCCTTGCCGGGGCGGAATTGATTTCTTCTACATCGAAGCCCGGAGCGATCATGTCTTTCCCTGTGGTTATCGGGGGGAGGAAGATTTAGGCAGTTGGGCTGATATGGATTGGCTGAACCGAACCAAAAGCTCAGACTGTCGCCTCTGCGACTGGGAGTGTTTCCGTGACCCATCGGAGTTGGCCGGACCTGTCAACCATATTTTATTCACTCCATGGGGAACAATTAAAAAATTAGATAGAGATCGGCATTATTTGCATCTATGGTTGGAAGACCTGAGATACTACCGGGCCTGCCGTCTTTTCGACGGTACGCTTCCGGCTGATTTATCCAGACTGGCTGAATTTGAAAAAGCCGTTAAACCAGGTAGTATGACCTGGAGCGAAATGGATTAATAACTTCTCCGACCCATTCCCGTGTAGCGCATCTTGCCGGCAAACAGTTCGGGATTGAGACAATTTCTTCCATCTACAATTAGGTTGCCCTTCATCAGACTCATGAGGTATTCAGGGGTTAAAGACCGGTATTGATCCCATTCGGTAAGAATACCTACGGCATCGCTGTTTCTAAGCGCCCCATCCAAATCATGGTTAAATTCCACTTCTCCGGGAAGAATTTTACTGGCGTTTTCAAGTCCTATCGGGTCATGCACTCTTACGATTGCTCCGTAATCCAACAGACAGTTGATTATCGATATACTGGGTGCTTCACGCATGTCGTCAGTATTCGGTTTAAATGTCAAGCCCAGCAGGGCAATGTTCTTGCCTTCAAGATCTCCCAGACTTGTTTTCAGCTTGTCGATAAAATAGCGGGACTGCTGGTTATTTACGTTAATAACGGCCGATAATAATTTGAAATCATAACCATTAATGCTGGCAATATATCTTAAGGCCTTGGTATCCTTGGGAAAACAGGAACCGCCATAGCCAATTCCGGCATTTAAGAATTGGCGTCCAATGCGCTCGTCTTCTCCAATTGCTTGAGCAACCGAAGCAACATCACAGCCGGTCAAATCGGCAACATTGGATATTTCATTAATAAAGCTGATCTTCATGGCCAGGAAAGCATTGGCGGCATATTTGGTTAACTCGGCCGTTTTGATATCCATTGAGAATACTTTTGGATTTATATTGGCGGAACGAGGAATTGCCGCAGGGGGATCGAAATCCTGCTTAATTATGGGTTCGTAAAGCTTATTAAGTATATCATATGATTCTTGGTTACCCCCAAAAACCAGGCGTGAAGGATAGAGATTATCCATTAAGGCGCAGCCCTGGCGTAAAAATTCAGGATTACTGGCGACCGGGATATCTATCCCACGCCCGTGTAATTCCCATTCTATCTGCTCCACGACGCCTACCGGAACCGTGCTTTTGTTTACGAGCAGGACCGATGGATTTAATATGTCCTGATTGGCAATAATCGCCTCCACCGCATTCCATATACAGGTCAAGTCAGGCGAGCCATCAGCCCTTTGCGGTGTTCCGACCGCAATAATAATGACCTCCGATCCGGCCAAACCCTGCCGGTAATCGTTGCTAAAAACCATATTGACCAGATTTTCCTTGAATACCTGCTGTAATCCCGGTTCATAAAAGGGCACGCAGCCATTTTTAAGTTTTTCAATCTTTTCTATATCAATATCCACAAAATTTATATGATGGCCTATTAACGATAAAGCTGTACCGGTGGTTAATCCTACATACCCGGTTCCTATAACGGTGATATTCATAGACCGGTCCTCCTTCTTAAGCTGATTTATTGATAAGCTTATTTTCCTTAATGACTTTTGCATAACCGGCGAATAGACTGTTAAAAACTGCCGGCCAATCTTTGGCGCTTACATGATGCAAAGCGTTGGCGGACATCGATTGCCTTAGTTGGGGATCTATTATCAGTTTCTCCATGCATTCCGCCATATTAAAGTAATTGCCGGGAGAAAATGCCAAGCCGTTATACTCGTGAATAAGATTTTCTATGACTCCGCCGCCATATGCTCCGACGACCGGCAGCCCGGAAGCCATAGCCTCAAGAATTACATTGCCATAAGTTTCCGTACTGGAAGGAAAGACGAATAAATCGGCGGAAGCATAAAATGCCTGCAGTTCTTGACCTGATTTATAGCCTGCAAAACAAACGTTGTCAGGCTTTTCATTTTCCAAAGCAATACGGGACGGACCATCACCCACAATTACCATTTTATAGGCTATGTCTTTGCTGTTAAGAATACCGGCGGCATTCATCAGTACACTCAGTTCCTTTTCCGGAGCCAATCGACCGACATATAGCAACAGGGGCTCATTGTGGGCTGCGTATTTTTCCCGTATTAAGTGGTCACGCCAACCAGGATTGAATCTCTTGGAATCAATGCCCCTGCTCCACAGCTCCAGGTTGTTAAAGCCCTTTTCTTGGAGCTTTAACAGGGTAACACTGGTGGGGCAATAGTTTATCCGACTGAATGAGTGAAACCATTTGAGGTACTTCCAAATTACTTCCTCAAGAAATTGAAAGTTATAATATTTTAAATAATCAGGGAAATTGGTGTGATAGGAAGAGACTATCGGTACGGCGTGATCCCGGGCGTACTTTAGACCGGCCAGCCCCAGGGAAAACTCGGTAACAAGGTGAATAAGATCCGGCTTAAAGCGGTCTAATTGCTCTTTAATTTCAGAATAACGGGGAAGAACCAGTTTGAGCTCAGGATAAAGGAAGAAGTTGAGGCCATCAAAACGGAGTGTATTATCATGGTATTGTGTATTTGCATCCCCTGGAACAACCAGCATGTTGTCTATACCGCTGGTGTCCATGGATTCCTTAAGTCTATGAACCGTATTGCTGACTCCGTTAACCTGCGGAAGATAGGTATCCGAAAAAACGCATACCCGCATTAAATCACGCTTTCTATTCTTGATTAACAAAGAAAAACCATTAATTTATGGTTTTCCAATAGTAATGTCAAGTATATAAGAACACTAATAAATGCATGTTATCCGTCTGTAAATTTCATATACTGAAAATATTAAATATTTAACAGGAGATCATTTGCAGGTTTTTCGGCAAACGACTTACTTAAGAAAAAACTTTACGGTCTTAATATTCCGGTTTCCATAAAAGCGTTGGTTGGCCCATAATGTTTTGCGCCCTCTTTTCCAGTTTATCTATACATTCGGTTGAAATCTCAGGGCATCCCAGTTCGACCGCGTATTCTCCGTAGAAGCCGTGAAAGTCCGAGCCTCCGGTTGCCACTAGATCATATCTATCGGCATAATCCAGTGATTTTTTAATTTCTTCAGGGCCGTGGCTATGGTGATAGGCTTCGATACCGTCCAGTCCGTTTGCAACCCATTCGTCAATGGCATCATAATTATCAAACTGACCGGGATGGGCCAGGACTGCGACTCCTCCAGCCTGCTTAACTGCATCAATAGCGTCAACGGCATCGACATACTGCATGGGCACAAAGGCAAGGCCCGGTGTATCTACGGAGTTGCCTCTCTTAAACAACCTGTAATACAATTTCGAATAGATGCGGTCACAATAACCTTTATCAAGAAGCGCATGCATTATATGCTGCTTGTAAACCCCTGTACCACCCCGGGCGTACTTTTCAACTTCATCCCAGACAATATCATACCCGGCGTCGGTCAAGCGCTGCACCATGGCATGAGATGCACGGCATCTTCTTTCTACTAGGTCAGAGCAAATCCTGTCAAGGGCAGGATGTTGGGGTTTAGTGTAATAGCCCAGTATATGCGCTCTTTTATCCCGTATAAAATCGTAAGCGGAAATCTCTATACCGGGAATAACCTTAACTCCATATCTGTCGCCCAGGGCTATTGCTTCTGAAAGCCCCTGCATTGTATCATGATCTGTTATAGATATATGGGTGATTCCTCTAAAAATGGACATGATAAAAATCTCCTCAACGGTCAGCGAGCTATCTGAATTCTTGGTATGTACATGCAAATCAATCATTCCGGTTCCACCTCATATACCAGCATTTTAAAAAAATGTTTAGGTGATTCTTCGAACCCTTCCCTAAGATAAAACCTGTGGGCACCAGTTCTTCGAGTATGGCTATGCACCTCGAACCTGTCGCACTTTCTCTCCCGCGCTAATTCAAAACAAAAATCCAGCATTTCATGTCCAATACCCTGACTTCTATATGCACTGTCCACGGCAAAATAACTGATCCGCGCAAAATCTCCTTCAAGCGCAATCTGGGGAATGAAGTGGAGTGAGATAAAGGCCGCAACCTGTCCGGCGAGTTCATATACTAACAATTGCGCATCAGGACATTCTAATAATCGTTCAATTTTCTCGTTGATAAAGAAATTGGTTTGAGGATAGCCTAACTGATCAAGTAGGGTAATTATTGTATTCCCGTCACTTATCCGAGCTTTTCTTATTCCCATAGATATCACTTCCTTATTACAGAATCAAGTTGTGCAGTAGACAGATTAGGCGTGTTAAGCATACTTGCGCAGCTTACCTTTCAGAGTGGTGGAAACCGTCTCTAAGAGAATGGCCAGGGCTATAATGAGATAGGTGATGAGTCCAACTTCATGCATATCAAAATAGAATTCGCTGGCCATATAAAGATCAAAGCCGATCCCGGCTGCTCCGGCAGCGGCTCCCATGGCTACGGCATTGCCAAAGTTAATTTCAAAACGCACGAAAGTCCAGGAAAGCAACAAGGTGATTGAGGAGGGGATAACCGCTTGAAAAACGATTTGCCACCAATTAGCTCCGCTGGCCTTTAAAGCTTCAATCACACTCCTGTCCAAATCCTCAAAAGACTCGGAATAGGCCTTGGTCAAATAACTGACCGAATGAAAAGTCATGCCTATAACCGCGGCGGCACTGCCCAACCCTGCAGCCACGGCAAAAAGCAATACCCACAGGATGGTTGGCACTGCCCGGATAAAAGCGATAAATCCTTTTATAATATTAGTCACTGTTTTGTTGGATAAATTTTGAGCCGCCAGCAGTCCCAAAAACAAAGCGATAAATCCGCCAAACAAGGTGGTTAAAAAGGCCAGCCCCAAAGTTACAACGACTTCATATAAAGCATACCACCAGCTAAAACGGCCGGAGTGGGGCTCAAGAAACATAGTCTTAAAATTATGGAAAGTATCAATAACGCCCTGTAGAACATCGATATTCTTATAATCCATAGTCAGGAAAGCATATATGGTCAATACTGATAATACCAGTAATATTGCCTGCATAACGATTGAAGCACGGGTTATGGGTCTGATTGTTCCTAAATGCATACTGTTTTCTGTCTGGGCGCCGGGTAGTTGCGTCCAATCAACAATGGTCTGTTCGATTTGCGTCATAAAATCACCCTTCTAATGTTGTTTGATACCAATTCAATCGTGATAACCGTAATGACGATGAGAATAACAACCAGGCTGGCAGCATGGTAATTCAAGCTCTTGTAATACAGATCAAAAGAGAATCCGATACCTGTGCCGGTAAGCATACCTACCAGCGTGGCGTCACGAATATTTGTTTCCACCATATATAATAACCAGCTGATCATAAGGGGCTTACTGGAGGGCACCACGGCCTGGCAAATAATGTGCAGGTAGTTAGCGCCGGTTGCTGACAAGGCTTCAACCGAATTATTGCTTACCTCATCGATTGTTTCGATAAAGGCCCGGGTCAAAAATCCAACCGAACCGCAAAACAAGGCCAGGTAGCCTGTCAAGGAACTCTGGCTGAAGGCCAACATCAAGACCATGGCCCAGGCTACCAGAGGTATGTTGCGAAAAAGCGAAGCTATCCCCCTGCTAATAATGCTGAAGACACCGCTCCTTCTGGTTGTTCGCGAACCTGCCAGGGCCAGTAATATAGCAAAAATAGCCGCTACGGTTGTGGCTGCAATCGACATCAATACGGTCTCCCGCAATTTCACCAGGATATCCGGCAATTTCGTCAAGGACTTGGTATCCGGGTAGAAGTTGGCAACGCCCCAGCTTAAGGCTTTGAATATGCTGGTAAAGCCTTTCGCCACATCGTATTCGGTAATGATGATTGAGCCCAGAGTAATAATGAATAATACGGCAAAGAATATCAGACTCTCATTTCTTCTTTTGACAAAAATGTCAACCTGCATTTCTTTCACCCAGATCAATTATCAATTCTCCAGACTCTGAACCATAAATATCATAGATCTGTTCAGTCGACAGATGTTCCGGGGAACCGTTAAAAACAACCTCGCCTTGCTTGATACCTATGATTCTATCCGCATACTTCAGGGCTACCTGTACCTGGTGCAGATTTACTATGACGGTAATCTTCATTTTTGCGCAAATGTTTCGCAGGTGATCCATAATGATCTTTGATGCACTGGGATCTAAAGAGGCAATAGGCTCATCGCACAAAATCAATTTGGGATTTTGCACCAGAGCCCGGGCAATCCCGACTCGCTGTTTTTGACCGCCGCTCAACTGATCGCATCTTTGATAAACCTGTTCATTCAGTCCCAGGATTTCAACAATCTGAAAAGCCTGCCTTTTTTCTTCGTCGCTATATCTGCCTAAAATACCGGCCAGGGTTGATTTGTAACCCAGTCTTCCATGGAGTACATTCTCAATAACCGTCAACCTGTCGACCAGATTATAGTGTTGAAAAATCATGCCGATTTTTGTTCTGATTCTTCTTAAATCCTGTTTATTAGCATTTAAAACGTTAACGCCATCAAAGATGATCTCTCCCTCGCTGGCCTCAATCATCCGGTTGATACAGCGCAGAAGGCTTGATTTTCCTGCTCCGGAAGGACCGATAATAGCGATAAATTCTCCTTCCTCGACAGAAAAGCTGACATCGCTCAAAGCCGGTGTTTCTTTGTTGTAATATTTGGTTATGTTCATTAATTCCAATAACGCCATGTTATACTTCCTTAAATTTACTTGATTAGGAGAGGTGCCCAAGCAATCCTGTCCATTCGCTGATCATGGCCGCAATATTGCAGCACCTCTCCTCCTAAACAAGAGACAATATCATTTTGTCATCCAAATCATAATTTACTTGCTTAAATCTCTGATGGGCTGATACCAGGCATCTTCTACCTTTAGGAAACGCTGAGGCTGTTTCCATATCCCCGTAGCTTTTGAATCCTTGGGCAGGAAAATCTTTGGATTATTGGTAACCTCGTCAGAAGTTAAGGCCGCAGTAATTTTAGCGACAGTTTCCGGGCTTAACGAGGCTGTATTGGCTATAATCGGTGCATTCATAACCGGGATAGCTTTTAATATTACGAATTGTGAACCGCCCAGCTTGTCAAAGGGAGCGGCAGCATCGCTCTTTATGGTGTAGACTGCTCCTTCGGCATTCTCTTTGCCCTCAGTCAAATTTACATAGCTGACTACATCGATATCATCCACTGCAGAGACATCGGCTTTGTCGGTAAGAATGTTCACTAAGGACAACTGATGTGAACCTCCGAAAAGCACCTGGCTAAAGAATTTGCCATTGCCGCCTTCCAGTAGATCTTCAGCCTTCAGGGCCTTCCATTTGTCTTGTTTGGAGAAATTTGACACAATAGATGCTGCAGGCACTTTGAACCCGGATGTGGAGCTATTGGAGACAAAAGACATTTTCTTGCCGGCAATGTTATCAATAGAGTAGCTGCTGCCAGATTTGTACTGATCTTCGTTGCCTTTCTTAACCGCGAAGCGGCTGTAATACATGGCATCCTTTAAGGTTCCGGAATCTCCGCTGTTAACCACCAGGGGCATAACCTTGGCGTTTTTGTCATGAGCCTGGATGTATTGCTGGGCGCCGCAGTAGCAAATTTGTGCGTTGCCGCTGGCCATAGCCTCAACTAAAATCGCATAGTCGGTGGTAAGCTTGTCTACCACTTTTTTTCCGGTAGCTTTTTCAACTACCTTGCTGATTTCAGCGCGGGCTTCTTTAAAATCGTCCCCCGAGTTGTTGGGCAGCCAGGCAATAGTAATTGTATCGGGTTCTTTGACGTTTCCGACCGTTTTGGATGCGGAGCTGCAACCGGTGAAAAGAACTGATGCAAACAGGACTGCCAGTACAAATAAAGAAACCTTTTTCATACCAAATCTCCTCCTTAATTATTGAATAGTCACAATGACTCCCGGAATATTGGCTATACTGCTGGCATAGCCAGCATGGATAACCTGTATCAGCTTACCGAATAATTATTACCATCTGATATTAGGGAATGTAAGCATTATGAAAATTAAGGTAAATTTTATGTAATTTTCATATTATTCATTACATTCCCCCTTCAAGCGGACTGCTCTTGCGCCGTACCGTGCCGGATTCTATAGTTCACTCCGTATACCGGGATGCCATTGACAATGGTATGCGTCACTATGGGTAACCCGTGATTTGTATTCACGATTATCACATCTCCCCAATTACCTTCCTCCAGGCTGCCCAGGTTAATTAAACCCGTGGCTTGGGCGGGAGCGAGACTGACCATGTTGACAGCCTCAGAAAGGGACATGGTATCCTGGGCGATTTTGAAGACCGCGTGCAACATGGATGGGGGATAGTAATCGGAACAAATGGTATTGGCGTTCCCTGACACAATGGCATCCATAGCCCGCATGGCTTTTCCCGAAGAACCGCCCCGGACGATATTGGGCGCTCCCACGCACACATCGTTTCCCAGGCAGCGCGCCTGGTGAGCCGCTTCCAGATTAACCGGGAATTCATTAATGGTGACACCGCGCCTCTTATACAAAGTCACTTTATCCGGAGAATCATCATCGTGGGAAGCCAGGGGAATTTCGTTGGCCAGTGCCGCCCGGCTCAGGGTTTCTATGGTTTCTTCACAGCGGGAACGTCCCTTTTCTTTTTCCGCAAGAAGTTCTTCTATCCGGGTGAAGGGGAGATGATAGGTTTTTTCCATATATCTGCGATAATCATCGACTGTCGGATACTGACCCTGTCCCGGGGTATGATCCATGAAAGACAGGAGGTCAACCATTTTGTATTCGAGAAGTTCTTTCACAATTTCCAAGCCTGAATAATTGGTTATTTCAAAGCGGGCGTGGATTTTATTGCGAATAATAGTCCTCCTGCTGGCGGTATTTAATATCCGGCGAATAATGCCGGCTGCATTGCTGTCTTCCCGTATTCCCCATTCCGCGCCGGAGAAAGAAAAGGAATGGAACATGGTGGTTATACCCTGCCCGGCCAGTTTTTTCTCCAATTCCATAAAAGCCAGGTCGGGATCAAAAAATGCTCCCGGACGCGGTTCAATCTCTTTTTCAATGGCATCACTATGAATATCAATAAACCCCGGCAGTATATAACCTCCGGCAGCGTCTATTTCATGTTCTAGCTCTGTTCCGCGGCATTCGTTGCGCCGGCTGATTCTATCGACCCGGCCGTTATCCAGCAATACCTGGCCATGGGGAATGATCCGGTCAGGCAAGACGATCTGACCGTTTGTAATCAGGACTCGCTGATTCATACGACTTCCGCCACCTTTACTGAGTTTCCCTGGCCTGCCTTCATGACAAAGACTCGATCAGCCAGTTTTTTCATCGACTCCAGGTCGTGGAATATTCCCACAACGGTGGCGCCGCTGCCTTTTAATTCCTTTAAGGCTTTAACCACAACCTGACGCGTATCAGCATCCAGCGAAGCCGTAGGCTCATCCAGCAGCAAAAGACGAGGCCGGGTGATTAAGGCCCTGGCCAGGTTGATTCTTTGCTGTTCGCCCCCGCTGAAAAAGGAAGGATAAGCCTCCCAATGACTGTTGTCAATGTTCATCATTTTGAGATACTCCTTCGCTTCCCGACGGGCTTGATCGGCGTTCCAGCCTTTTTTGCGCAGGCCTTCACCTATAAGGTCAATAGCCGGAACCCGGGGGATTACCCGCAAGAACTGGCTGACATAGCCGATCTCCTGTTCTCGCAGGGATAATATCTGTCTCTCCGGAGCGGTACTGAGGTCGACCGGTTCATTATCCGCGGTTCTATAGATAATGCTTCCCGAGGTTGGCAGACAAGTCCGGTAAATACACTTGACGACCGTTGACTTGCCGGAACCGCTGGGACCGCATATGCCCAAAAACTCACCTTGTTTGACCTGGAAACTTACTCCCTCGCAACCGACTATGATTTTTCCTCCCAGTGCGGTTAGGACAAAGTTTTTAACCAGGTTTTCAACCGACAAGACTACCGATTTTTCATCCATTTAAGAACCTCCTTACAGCATGGAGTTGACCAACAATTGGGTGTAGGCATGGTGCGGATCCTCCAGTATTTGATCGGTTAAACCCGCTTCAACTATGCAGCCGTTCTTCATAACCAGAGTGCGATCGGCCAGCATGCGGATTACGCCCAGATCATGAGAAACCACCAGCATACTGATTCCCAGGTCTCTTTGTATTTCCTTAATTAAATCCAACACCCGGGCTTGAACGGAAACATCCAGTCCGGTAGTGATTTCATCTAAAAGCAGAATCTTGGGATTGTTGGCTAAAGCCTTGGCAATCTGCACGCGCTGCTGCATGCCGCCGCTGAAAGTGGTGGGGAAATCATCCATGCGAGCCAGGGGTACCTCCGTTCGCGACAGCAGCTCCGCAGCCCGGTTGCGTATAAATCCGTAATTATACACGTCGGCGGTGAGGAGTTTTTCGGCCACGTTACCACCTGCGGTAAAATTGGGCTTAATGCCCATCAACGGGTTCTGGTAGACCATACCCATGAGATGGTTGCGAATATAACGCTGGCGCTGTGATGTCTCCATAAAAATATTGCACTCGCCTTGACCGTATACCCACAGGTAGCCCTGGCCGGATGTGACCTGCTGATCAAAATACAGGCAGCGAACCAGAGTAGTTTTCCCCGAGCCGCTTTCTCCGACTATACCCAGAATCTCTCCTCCCGCCAGGGTCAGGTTAATACCCTGACAGGCCACAACGGTCTGGCAGCGAGGGCAGATGTTGCTCTCATGTTCCGGGCCGGTCAAATGATAACATTCCGAACAGCCCTTTCCATAGATTTTGTACAGGTCCTTAATAACCAGTGCGTTTTCATCGTTAAACATGGCCGCCTCCCCGTAATATTGTTTTACGCTTGTCACAAAAGCTGCTATCGGAGCAGATATATTCCTTTTCACCGGAGACACGGTCGAAGATTTCATTCATATAAGTGTCGGTAGAACCGCAACGACAGCAGGCATGACCTTTGAAATCCTCCACTCTGAACCTGTGGTCTTCAAATTCCAGGGGTTCGACCAGAGTATACGGAGGAACTGCATAAATTCTTTTTTCCCTCCCGGCGCCAAACAGGAATAGGGTCTCGGCCATGTTCAGTTTGGGCACATCCCAGCGCGGTATGGGCGAGGGATCAATCAGGTAGCGGCTGTTGACCAGCGAAGGATAACGGGCGCCGAGGGTAATTTCACCCCACTTGACGATGTCCTCGTACAGCATAACCAGCATACGGCTGTAGTCCATCTCCGCGTGCATCTCTTTGGTCTTTATCATACTGGGCTCTACAAATCGCAGCGGGTCTGGTATGGGAACCTGCAACACCAGGATTTGGTCCTCGCGCATAGTCTCTTCCGGAATGCGGTGGCGGGTCTGCACAATTGTTGCTTCGAGAGTATTGATGGTGGTCTTAACCCCGGTGGTTTTTACCAGCAAATTTCTGAGATTTACGGCATTTACTCCGCCGTCGCAGCCCTGATCAATCACCTTAAGCACATCATGGGGCCCGATAATGGACATGGTTATCTGCAGCCCTCCGGTTCCCCAGCCGCGGGCAATAGGCAGCTCGGGAGAAGAGAAGGGTACCTGATAGCCAGGAATGGCAATGGATTTAAGTATTTTGCGGCGAATTTCACGTTTCGTATTTTCGTTTAAATAGGCAAAGGCGTAGCCTCTATGTTTCTTGCTTGGCTCAGGCTTATTCATCATCAGTCTCCCTCCTGTTTTTCCGGGTTGTTCGCAAACGATCCAGGGTGGATTGGAAAGTGACATAATGAGGCAGCTTCCAGTGGGCTACAAAGCCGGATGCTTCTATGCCGTCGGTATGATAGAGTACGAATTCCTCATCTTCGGCCGGCGTTTTGTCCAAGGCGCGGCTGCGGGTGGAAACATCCAGGATGCCCATGGATATTGCCTTTATTTCGTTATGGCCGAAACATAAACCGTAGCCCAGGGCAAATTTGGGCTCCGTGTTTTTATCCCCGGCGGCATAGCCTGCGATCATTTCAGCTTCCGTAAGCAGCACTCTACCCAGATAAATAGGGTCGGGGCAAGCATTATGGTTTATATATAACGGAACATACCCCACCCGCAGTTCACCGATATATGGGTGGATTTCTCCCCAGCCCCGGCTGATGCTGTATGCCAGGGCCATCATAGAGCCTGTTTCGGCTCTGGCCAGGGACTGCAGCTTGGCTGACCGGGCGCAGGGGAAAGACAGGCTTTCGCGAGTGATATCCTGAATCTCCGGCTGGCCATCCTGAGGGAGAGCCAGCAAATTCTCTTTCCGTAGAAAATCAATTATTTTGGGAAACCGTTCGGGCATATCCGCGTCGGGGAAAACACTTTCAATTTGACTCACCAATCTATCCAGAGCATCATTCTTTTCCTGCAATAAAGAAAAGTCCAGGAGGCGCTGGGTATAATCCCTGGTAGGGCCAAGAATCTGCCCCCCGGGAACTTCCTGGAAAGTGGCTGATATCCTTCTGATCACCTGCATTTGCGAGGTATCTGCCGCCAGTGCATAGTAACGCCGGGATTGTGTGGCCCGGAAGGCTCTGATGATTAAGGATGCTTCAAAAGAATCCCCTTCTGCCTGTTTAAGTGCCAAAGCCGCCAGGGTTGGGGCATACAACGAGCCTTCGCCCATAACCCGGTCGACAGCCAGGCGCATCTGCTCCCTGATCTGTTCCACTTCCAGGGGCCGGGCGCCGCCTTTCAAACGATAGTATTGCAAGAGTAGTTCTGCGTTTTCAATGGCTTCCTGACCGCCGGTTACAGCAATATAACCCATTACTTAAATCACCTCCCAGGTAAGGATGCTGGAGCGGGGAATACCGATTACCCGGCCGTCAACCGCTATTAGAAAAACATCTGCGCCCAGGGGAAATTCACGGTTCAATTGCCTGAGACGCAGCCAATGAGAGGGATTGATGCCGCTTATATATACATCACAAACGCCGTTTACTCCCGGTCCCTGCAATCTAATTCCGGTGCTTGAGGGGCGGGGGGATTCTTCAATTTTATCTACTTGAAATAATAGGGTAGCGCCCTTTTCGGGTGACAGAAGGTCACCCCGGTTTACCTTTTCAATATCCGGGATGTCTATCGGGCCGTCTGCAAGCACATACCCGGCTCCGAGCGCATCACTTGTCCGGCCTCCGGTATTGTGCTGAATATAATCAATCCACGGCTCATTGAAGGGTAAAACCGTGAACGAGGTTTCACCATCCAACAGTGTTATTAAGATTAGCATGGAGTAGGAATACAACCCTTGAGGAGGTGTAAAGCCGGGATTGGCGAGACTATTGATTTTTCCGGGGCGAGCCAGGCAATCCATTAAAACCCGGAAGGCATCCTGAGTCATAAGAACCTGATTTGTTTTCTGTTCCAATAGTGCACTCATGTATCATCCCTCTAATATCGAAAAATTGACCCTGGTTGAGGCGATCAGCCGTTCCTCTTGACGTCGTTGGCTCTCAATTATGGCTTCCTGCTTGACCATGAGAACCTCGATATCCGCGGCTTCCGGTACTCCATGGGCCAGAGCGGCATTAATAATGGCATAGGCAAGAGCTTGAGCCGGGTTATCTTCCATAGCAAAACCGTAACCCGGGGTTCCGCAAATCTCCACGACGGCCTCGGTGATCAAGACCTCGCCCAGGTAAAATGTGCTTTGCTCCACGCTGTCCTGGGCCGGCATCATGACCAGGAAGGTTTCCGGCTGCTGAATTATTTTTATCTCGTAGCTTGAAGCTAACCAGCCGGCCATTTCCTCCCAGACCGAAAAATCACTTTCCGCCAATATTTCACGATAGTTCAAGACGGTTCCCTCCTTAAAATAAGCCTTGGATTGATTCAAAAATAAACATAATACGTTTTAATCAAAGGTCAGTTGGTCGCCTCCACATTGTTCTGATCTACGAGGTGTGCCGCTCCCTCCCATTCAATGCTCAGTTTCGCAAGGTCACCCCGGTAGCAGGATTCGGTGTACTGGATGAGAGCACCGCTTGCCTCCAAGGTACTGTCCACCCGAAGAACCGGTGTACCGGGCATGATATGTAAAAGCCGGATTTCCTCTTCTTTGGGCAAGCCAACGCAAAAAGTGGTTTTAACCCGGCGCGGCCACATATCATACTGAAGATGGTAAATATCAAACACGGAACTTGTAACGGGCAGGTGTTTGTTCAAGCCGGGGAGCCGCTGAACGGGAGAATAATTAACGGCTAACAGAAAAGGTTGGCCATCTACTTTGCGCAGCACACTATAATGAAAGACCTCATCCCCTTCGAAAATTAGAAGAGCACTGGCCACATGACCGGGGGCAGGTATCCGTTCGCAAAACAGTAATAGGTTCTCGGGAGTCTTTCCGGCACTGCGAATATTTTCCGAAAACCTGTTCCGGGCGGATAATTTATACTCGAGGTAATCGGTTGCCGGTCTGACCACAAAAGTGCCTCGACCTCTAAGCTTGAATAAGACTCCCCGGCTGCATAAATGGTCTACAGCCTGGCGAACCGTATGCCGGTTCAAACCGCAAATTTGGCTCAACTCTGACTCCGAAGGGATTTGTTCACCTTCAGACCATAGTTTTGAGGATATCTTTTCCTCAATAATACCGGCCAACTGCATATAATAGGGAATTCCATTATTTTTGATAATCAACACCGACACCTCTTGAAATAGAAATCCTAAAGGTTAGACGTCTAGACAAGGTCCTGATAATATGAGTCCTGCTCTCTGAGCAGGACAGGCGGATATATTCATTTGTAACATCATGATAATCTGGAGAGGTAAAGAAGAGGTGAGATTTATATATATTTTTGTTTAGGAATATGTAATATTTTTGTAATCCAGCGGCGGAAGATTATCGTCAAACGGCTACGGGACCATTAAAACAGCTGTTGAATATTACGAATAATAAAGGTGCAAATAAGCTGAAAAGTCATCTTGAACGCAACAATGTCATTCTGAACGCAGTGAAGAATCTGTTTTTTTATTACCAGCCGCAACAGGAGGTATAGTAATGTCAGCTACGTTGTAGTTACTTATTTTATACTCTTCAATGAAGTTTCTATTTCATCGTATCTTTCAGAAGGTGCGAGTAGTTGCGAGCACCGTGCAAAATGCGGTAGATAAAGACCTTGTTGTCTATAAAGCGATAGAAGGCAATATAAGAGTCAACGATAACCATCCTAAAATTGAATTTATTAAGAGAACGATCGAGCAGTGGTGTGCCAGAATGAGGATAACTCTCGAGACGCTGTAAAGCCTGCATAATACTTGCAAGTATTCCGTCTGCCGCTTGAGGATTTTCCGCCATAATATAGTCGAATATTTCCTCCAAGTCTGAATTAGCGGCAGGCAGTAACTCAACGCAATACTTTTCCATTGATTTTCTCCTTCAGCCGCCGGTGAGCTTCGTTAAGTGAAATTGTCGGCTCGCCTGCCAGACGTTGCTGTTCAGCGAACATAAGTTTTTCACGCAAGTCCAGCATAGCTTCCCGACGTTCAAAGGCCTCAATGCTCATAACGACAAGGTCACCCTCACCGTTGCGCGTGATGTAGACCGGTTCGGCTTTTTCATGGGCAAGTTGGGCAATGGAATTATAATCATTCCGTAGGGTAGTGGATGACTTTATTATCATATTGGTATCCTCCAATCTAAGTATTCTGCTATTATTATATGATAATTAAGTCAGAATATAAATAGGGAGAACTATTGTTGATGCATTCGTTTAACCTCCGTTTATATTCAACCCCCGGCCCAGAACTTCGGTGGGCAAGGGGCTGGTTCTTTTGCCCACCCATGCCGGAAGCAAGGGCGAGATAGTTACTGGAACGGATTATTATGTATGTGGTTGCCAACATAGGGCACACCTTTTCAGCCAAGAGTCTGTCGGATTTTATGAAAGGTGAAAATCGTAAAGCTGCCCCGGAAACCGTATATAACTATATAAAAGCTTGTGAGAATGCTTGTTTGTTCCATCGCGTGAAGCGGCAGGATCTGGTGGGGAAAAAACTGCTGCAATTGCAGGAAAAAATCTACCTTACGGACCATGGTATTCGTGAGGCTATTTATGGAAAGAACAGCCGGGATATCGATCAGGTTTTGGAGAACATAGTCTATATGGAGTTGTTGCGGCGAGGCTACGACATCACGGTTGGTAAGATGAACCACCGGGAAGTAGATTTTGCCGCCGAAAAACGCGGTGAAAAAATATATGTTCAGGTTTCCTATCTCTTAGCTTCGGAGCAGGTCAAGGAGCGGGAGTTTTCCGCTCTGCTGGCGATAAAAGATAATTATCGTAAATATGTGGTATCAATGGATGAGCTTGACTTCAGCCATTTAGGTATCAAACATATGAATATTTGTGATTTTTTGCAGAGTGAGAACCTTGAGTTTTTTGGAAATTACCAGTCAGACTGAATCTTCTTAATATATTCTGCAATATCGTTTACACATCTGAAGCTATGGACATCTTCATCATGAATAATTATTTTGAATTTCTTCTCACATTCTATTACCAGTCTTGCAACGTCGACTGACTTAATACCATATTCGCTTGTCAATTCTGTCTCTGGTGTTATATCTTCACAGTCGATTTCAATAATATCTGCCAGAATTTTCGCCACCTTTTCAAAGACCAAATATATCACCCCTAAAAAAGTAATCGCTGTATAGCTGGAATTACTGTGACTGCAATAACGGACTGATTTCACCGGTATAAAACAGGTTGAGCCTATGAAGGGCCCTGGTACATGCAATGTATAAGAGATTTCTGTCATCGTCGCTGTTATAATGACCCATATCTGCATCGCATATTAATACGGCATCAAACTCCAGGCCTTTTGACATATATACGGGTATGACGAATACTCCTTGTAAATCAATTCCATCGTCACTTTTTACCAGCTGAATATCGGTCTTATCCTTTAAACGCTCATATATGGAAAGTGCGTCTTGCTCAGTTTTACAGATTAACCCTATAGATTGATAATCCTTTTCCTTGCAAGTAATACATTCATTTATAATCAGGTTATCGAGAGCGGATTTGGTTGGGGCTGTAATTACGGCTGGCGGATCTCCTGTTCTGCTGAAGCTTTTGAGTTTAAAGCCCTGGTCCAGAAATTTGGTGCTATACTGCAATATTTCATTGGTACAACGAAAGCTTTTATCTAAAGTGACCAGAATGGATTTTTCCTTATTTAATATTTGGCCTATTTGGTCATACAGTGATAAATCTTCCTGTTTTACAATGGTTTGATCTATATCTCCCAAAATAGTATACCGGGATTTGGGAAACAGAGAATTCAGTATGGCAAAATGGAGGGGATAATAATCCTGGGCTTCGTCTATTATTATCTGCTTAATATCTCTATAGTCATTATAGCCGGTTGTTTTTATCTTAAAAAAAGCCAGAGCCAGGGCATCATCATAATGCAAGCAATCTTTCTTAAGACTTTCACGGGTAAGGTCAATAATATCCTCAATATTATCGGGTAATTCAATGCCTTTTGCCAAACTATAAAAGTAGTTTTTATTACGAAATAGTCTATTATACAGTTCAATAAAGTTTAACCTGGTAAACTTGAGTATATTATTTATCAGAATTGTGCTTTCATGAATGGATAACATACGTGCTACTTCTTCCACTTCGAATGCATGATCTGTCATACAGTTTTTTAACTTTTCCATACGACTTTTCCGCTGTTCATGTATTAATTCCAAAATGAAATGTTCCAGACGCTCTAAACGCGAACCCAGCAGAGATGCTTTATTTCCCTTCAGTATTCTGGCCTTTAATATATGCCGGCTTGCTATGTGCTTCCCGCCATAATAAATATCACTGAATTCGATCCATCTATTAGGCAAGTCATCAATGAAACGTTTTAATATTTCTGCAAATTGGCGAGAGCCCTTAAACTGCATGCTGCTTTTCAATAAATTCCTATATTCTTTGTCATTGGAAGAGAGCAGGCATTCCAAAAATTGATTCTTGGTTTGCACATTTTCGATCTGTAAAACCGTGCGCAGTATTTCTTCAAATACGATAGAATTTACATTTTTTTCACCCAGTTCGGGTAATACTTTTGAAATGTACTGTTCGAATAGAGTATTCGGTGAGATAACCAGGATATTGTTGTAAGATAGCCTGGCAGACAGCCCCTGATACATAAGATAGGCCGCCCGATGCAGTGCAACTGAGGTCTTGCCGCTTCCTGCAGTTCCCTGGACCATCATCAAATCCATTTCCATATCTCGTATAATGATATCTTGATCCCTTTGTATGGTTTCTACAATTGTTCTCATTTTAGGGGAAGCGTTTTGGGACAACAGCTTTCTTAAAAATTCATCTATAATTTGAATATCCGCGTCAAAGAAATATTCCAGCTTACCCTTCCTTATTTCATATTGACGTTTTAAACTGACCTCGCCGGTTATCTTTCCTGCAGGGGCTTCATAAAATACTTTCCCGGTTCCGAAACGGTAAAACACACTTGCGATTGGAGTCCTCCAATCGTAAATATACGTTTCACGAGACTTTTTATCCCTTAAGGAAGACAGCCCGATATATATCATTTTGAACTCATTGGCAGCGTCGAACTTGAAATCAATACGCGCAAAATATGGTGAATTAATCATTTTCTCTAATGATAATATCTTTTTGAATTCCATATCATATTCAGAGATTTTTTCCGATACCGGATTTGCGTATTGGCTTAACTCTACAAGGGAGTGGAAGTTTTCCATAGACCAAAGATTTGATATAGAATGAGAAGTATCTTCCAGCATTTCTTTTTTCGAAGCAATAATGGCTGCTTTATTATCCTGGCTCTTTAATCTGGCAGCAGATAACTGTTCCTGTGCTATTGATATAGTCTGCTCTAAACGCTTTTCTTCAAAATCCCGGTCCATATGCTGATCTTTCAATGTTTATCCCCCCCCTTTTATCCGAACGCCACTGCATTGTTCCTATGATACACACATATATTGACAATTATAAGACTATTATGAAAAAATAATTCGTGTTATAATATTAATGGAAATAATATGGTTAAGCCGGACTAACACACTCCCTGGTTTCGCAAGTTAACAGGGGTGTGTTTTTGCTTTTGACGAATATTCTTGCGTATGCTACTATAAAAATAATAAATAGGAATTGCTGCTTTTGTCCGGCGGTAGGTCCTATAATACGGTAGACCGCCTTAACCGGCGGTCTGGTTATTTCTTATGTTTCAAACACAAGGAAACAACCCCTACAATTAATAAGCTGAAACATAAAAGTTCCGACCAACTAACCATAGGCATCACCTCCCTTCATAGGGAAGTGACCAACCGCCAAGCAGCAACTCCTATAATTATGTTACCATATTTTATCAGCCGGAGGAACATATGTTCGCAGAAACGGTGCTTTGCTTTTGACGAATATTCTTGCGTATGCTACTATAAAACTAATAAAAGGAGTTGCCGCTTTTTGCGCAGCGGTTAGTCCTAAAAATGGTTAAGACCGCCTTGCAATGCGGTCGTTTTACTTGCTTTGCTTTTGACGAATATTTCTTGCGTATGCTACTATAAAAATAATAAAAGGAGTTGCCGCTTTTGGTGTGGCGGTAGGTTCTAAACTAGGTTGACCGCCTTTACCGGCGGTCTAGTTATTTCTTATGTTTCAAACACAGGGAAACAACCCCTACACATATCCCCTACCTCTACAATTTTGCCAAACATTATTTATTTCCATCTTTGCTATATATACATCCCTTTTTTACAATGCTTCTATATTGATATCTTTTCTCATACGAACAGATACTTTGGTAAACAGTGGTATAATTTGTGTTGGTATTATATAGTGAATATTTTCGTTGCAAATATAAACAGACTTGAAGGAGAAAAACGTGGGAGTAGCAATAGACGTTATAGCAGCTATCTTAATAAACAACCTATAGCCCAACGTATAGAAAACGATCCACTGGCTGGTTACTGGGAATTTCCTGGCGGCTAAATCAAGAATGGGGAGACCCCGGAGGTAAGTCTTATTCGCGAAATGCGGGAAGGATAAACATCTGTGTACAAAAAGAAGATCAAAATTATAATATTGCTTATCTCTATTGCCGTTCTAATATATGGATGGTATGAATACCGGGGATTTACTGCGGCACCTACAACCAGACTTGCTGCCGGGAGTTATTATCCGGAAATGCTGCCTGATTCGCAGCATCATTATTTGCAATTGCCCATCGATCATAACGACCCCTCCCAGGGAACCTTCACTGATTTTTACATATTAAGTCCTAATTTCAAGCCGGGCGATCCTGTAGTTTTTTGGCTGTGTGACTTGCAGCAGGAAATGGTGGGGCTTGTAAGGACTCCCGCCGATTTTGAATATTTTGAAAACAGTCTGGGTGGACTTTCATATGTGCTGATAGGCAACCGCGGTACCAGCCCGACATTATTTCCCGAAATCTATAATAATGATGGCTCAGTAAATTATAACCTGGCCATGAAATTATACAGTTCGGACCAACAGATAGCCGACATCGAAGCGGTCCGGCAGGATATGCAACGCCAGGGCCTCTTGCCTCCGGACGGCAAAATAATGCTCTATGGCGGCTCGGGCGGAGGGTTTCTAGTACAGCAATTTCTTAATAAATACGGTTCTCATGTTACCTGCGCCCTGATTGAATCCAGCGGAGCTCCGGATCTGGCGCAGCAGCATAACACCACCTTTGCCACGAACTTTTATGAGTCAAATCCGGAGGCAGCAACTGCCTTGTTTGCCTTGTACCCACAAGGGCCTCCGCCCTCTCTGGCCTATACCCTGTTTAAACTAGGGCTGCAAGGTGATAAAGATGCACAAACACGGATAGTTAATGGTCAAATCAGTAATACCGCGTTTAAAGATAAATACTTCTATTTTGAAAATTGGATTAAACCACCGAATAACTTTCCCCTGGTTAATTTCATAATAGGCATTCCATCTGAAGTGGAAGTCAGAGTACGCATCTATGAACTATTGGGAGCAGATTTGCAAAACTACAATCCGACTTCTCCCCAGGAAGTTGTATTAATGTACGAATGGACCAGAGTGGTTCTGGCAGATTTTCTGAAGGCTAATGCACAAGGACTCATCGCAACCCCGCATTTTGATATCAATCGTTCCAACTATACCGGCGAGATCATGGTTTGGTCAGGCACCGGCGACCAGGACTTCAGCAGTCAAATGGGTCAGTGGATCAGCGACTCATATCCGCATGCGCAGCAGGCAGTTTTTAGCGATGCCCACGAACGCAAGAAGTACCCCGAATATTATCGTGATTTCCGTAAAGCATTTTTTATCAACGGACTATACTCTCCGGAAACTCAGAACTTTTTTAATGATGCCCGGCAGCTGAAGGGGAAATAAGGTTTTCAGTTATCTAGGAGTTTATGTAGGGGGTGACCATACAGCCATGCAAGAAATGTACGAAACCATATTATATATAGCCTATAACCTGGCCAATCAAAATCAAGTTATTACTATTGAAGCCATTCAACAACAGCTGGAATGGATGCTGATTAGAGACTTGGAGCTGGCCCGCGAAATGTCCTGGTTGACTGAAAACGGCTTCCTGATAAAGAGCAGCCAGAAGGAATTTTCCCTAAGCGAATATGGAACAAGTGAAGCGTTCAGGATAAACAAAGTCCGAAGCAGGGAAGACTTTAACCGATTAATAGATACTGCCACTAAAAGCAAGGCCTATCTGGATTACTGTGAAGATATCTATAGTTATCGAATGCACCTTTTCAATATGATGGATAAAGAGCAACTGGATTACCTATTCAATGCAGTTGCCATTACCCCCACCGATACCATTTTAGACCTCGGCTGTGGTACAGGCAGTATTCTCAATACCCTGGTAAATAAGTATAACTGTAAAGGAATCGGAATTGACCAGTTGAATGAACCTCTGGTTAGAAGATGCAGTGATAGGATTTTATATATTAATGAGAATTTGGACGATCTGGTTGAATACACTATAAGCCCAACCATAACCCTCGCCGTTGACAGCCTGTATTTTAGCGCCGATTTGAACAGACTGATAAGGCATTTGAAGAGCTTCTCCAACAACCGCCTGTATCTGTATTACTCCCAGTATATTTTCAGTGAAAACCAGAGGGACGAAACGCTCCTGCAGCCCGATAATACCAGACTGGGTGCAGCCCTTCGCCGTACCGGGATAACCTACAGGACTATCGACTATAGTTCCAACGAATATGCCCTGTATGAGAATGCTCTGAGAGTACTTCCGAAATACCAGAAAGCCTTTGCTGATGAAGAAAACAGTTATTTGTATGAAACCAAAATGAGAGAAAACCAGAGTGGCAAAGATATGTACGATAAAGGACTGGCCAGCCGGTATTTATATATAGTTGGGTAATGGACGCAGTTGTAGATACCCGCCAGGACTATGGCTGGCTTCTATGACCAGCCGGTGAATGTTGGCGGTAAAATATTAAAATTGAGGTATCACGGGCATATTTGGTTTTAATCAAGAAAGGCCTTATTCCAAAGTACCTTCCGAGCCAGTTCCAGGGGATCTGCCTGCCATGGAAATTCTCTTCTGGAAATCAATATGGCAATGCCATGCACCAATCCCCAGCAGTATAACACCAGAGCCTCTTGATCCATATCAGATTTTAAAATGTCTGGACTCGCCAGTCTATAACGTTTAACTGCTTCATACAGTATCGCGAAGGGATGATCAAGGCCCTGTTGCTCCGTAAAGCAGTGACCGTCGTTGTTATTCTCGCCTATCCTATTAATCCGCTGGGTGATGTCACTTAAAAATATCAAACGCAGGTATTCGGGGTTTTCCGTAAAGAACCTGATATAGGCATAGCCCATTTCTCTCAGCTGACTGCTGGGATCATCGGGGTACCGGTCAACCGCCGCTTGCATGTTCTGACTGAATCTGGTCATTGCCTCCGCCCCTATAGCCAGGATCAATTCATCCTTGTTCTTAAAATGGCGGTAAGGCGCAGCATGACTTACATTGCAGGCCTTTGCCACCTGGCGCAGCGAAAAGCCCTCATAGCCCGCCTCATCCAGGAGTTTCAAGCCTTTTTCTATCAATTCGGCTTTAAGATTATCATGGTGGTATCTTTCCTGAGCCAAAACCGAAACCATCCTTTTCCATATGATATTTGACCAGATGAAAATCTGAAAATTCTATAAAACAAGTTTACAACATTATGTTGACAGAGTAAACATCAGGTTCTATACTTAAGTTACCGCTGTAAACATTGGATGGGAGGGAGATTATGAAAGCCACGATTGTTACCGATAAAGACTATCAGAATGAGCTTTTTCAGGAATTGTACCAATCTGTACTGGCCTATTTGCAAGATAAACAATATGAAAGCCAAACCTTCAATATCGGCAGAAATGATCTGAATTACTGTATGGGCTGTTTTGGCTGCTGGGTAAAGAAGCCGGGAGAATGTGTCATCAACGACATGATGGCCGATATCAACCGCAGCTTTGTAAACTCGGAGGCGGTTATTTACATCAGTCCCGTTATTTTCGGTCAGTGCAGTGCCAATATTAAAAATGCCATGGATAGATGGTTGCCCAATATGCTGCCTTTTTTTGAAACCAGGCCGGATGGTTCAACCATGCATCCTTCCCGATATGACGTTTATCCCCGAGTGGTATTTATAGGGTATGGCACTGACATTTCGGAAGAGGATCAACAGCTTTTTACCGATATAACCAAAAAACATCGCAATCATACAGACGTGCTGGTTTACCAAGGCTCTGACCAGGATATAACCGAAGCCTTGAGTAACATAGAATTGCAAAAGGCAGGAGGGCAGTTATGAGAAATATTGTTTTAATTGATGGCAGCCCCAAGGTTAATGAACCTTCCACCTCAAAATACCTGGTTGATGCAATTGGGGGCCAAATTCACGAAGCTGCCGCTCACAAAACATTCATAAATGTTCGGCAAAGCATCAAAAAACATAAGACCCCGGATGATTTTGCGGTTATTGCCCAGGCGGATGCAATCATCGTTGTATTTCCGCTCTATATCTTTTGTATGCCCGGGATTTTAACTCGGTATTTAGAGGATTACTATAAGTACTATCTGGAACACCAACAGACAGCCAAAAAGCCCAAAGTCTATGCCGTGGTCAACTGCGGATTCCCCGAGCCGGGTATCAACCTGGAAGCGGTGAGAGTAATCAGGAGTTTCAGCCAGCATATAAGCGGGCAGTTTCGCTGCGGTGTGCTCATCGGAGGCGGAGCCATGCTGCGGGAAGCCGCAAATGCACCGTTTATGAAAAAGACCATGAAAAGCCTGAATGATGCTTTTGCAGTCCTAATAGGGGATATGGCGAGCGAGAATTTAAAAGACATTGATAACATCAATATTTCCATGAATTTTCCCCGGCGTCTTTATATGTTTATGGGTGACCGGGGCTGGAAAGGTTTAGTTCGTAAGAACGGCCTAAGCAAAAAGGATATCTATAGAAGGCCCTATGAGAATAAATGACCGTACATGCAATTATTTCGAGGAGATAAACAAAATGAACAAAATTAAGCTCAAAGATGCCGAAGCAAGATTCCTGGCGGAGTATCCCGAGGGTTTCTCTGATCCCAGGATGCTTGAAATTGCGAAGAAGCACAAAGTGGAACAAATGAACAAACTAGCCCAGGAGAGCTTTGCCATTCAGGAATTTAAAAATCCCAGCAAAATTGTTGAATCTATGGCTAAAGTCGTTAGCCGGTCTTCATTGGTTTCTGTTTTTGAAAAGCCTAAGTTCCGGGATCTGACCAAAGCCCTGAACTCCGATGAAAAAGAACGTTTATCCCAGGGGTTAAAGGAATTCCTGCATGGCAATCAGGGGTTTGGTTTTGACCTTATGTGCGATCTGTTAAATGAATATAAGCTGGCCAAATGGACCTTGCTAACCGTATGTCCAATATATTATCGTCCGGATACCGAGGTTTACGTTAAGCCTAATACAACCAAATGGATAATAACGCACTTCGAGTTGGACGGCGTCAAATACAACCCCAAGCCGACTTATGAATTCTACCGGGCATACCGGGATCAAATTAACCGGATGAAAGCTGAAACAGCGGCTTCACTGCAAGTGAGTAATGCGGCTTTCACAGGTTTCCTGATGATGTCTATGCATGCTGATACACCTAATGACGCATGAGGCTTACTCGTTATTAACGAATTGTACATAACCTTGCTTTGCTTTTGACGAATGTTCTTGCGTATGCTACCATAAAACTAATTAAAGGAGTTGCCGCTTTTGGTGTGGCGGTAGGTCCTACACGTGGAAGACCGCCTTAACCGGCGGTCTGGCTATTTCTTATGTTTCAAACACAAGGAAACAACCCCTACAATTAATAAGCTGAAACATAAAAGTTCCGACCAACTAACCATAGGCATCACCTCCCTTCATAGGGAAGTGACCAACCGCCAAGCAGCAACTCCCGAAATAATATTACCATATTTTATCACATGGGGGAACAAACGTTCCGAGACTAAATAAACAGACTTGAAGGAGAAAAACGTGGGAGCAGCAATAGACGTTGTCGCAGCCATCTTAATAAACGATAATAAAGTCCTTATCGCCCAGCGTGCCGACAGCGATCCTCTGGCCGGTTACTGGGAATTTCCTGGAGGCAAGATCGAAGCAGGGGAGACCCCGGAGGAAACTCTTATTCGCGAAATGCAGGAAGAGTTCTGCATTGATATTGAAGTTAGAGAATTCTTCGGTAGCAGCACTTTCCAATACGAAAAGGGCACCATCAGGTTGCTGGCTTATATATGCTGCTGGATCGGAGGGGTAATCCGTTCTACTGTTCATCATGATTATGCCTGGGCAGAAATAAACGAATTAGATCAATACAACTTTGCTCCCGCCGACCTGCCACTGGTTGAGAAGCTGGGGAAAGAGTAACATAGACTGTCGTTGCGAGCGCATATTGTCATTGCGAGCCTGCGAAGCAATCTTCCCCACGGTGAAGCAAAACTGTCATTCTGAACGCGCTAAAAATGTCATTCAGAACGAGTTATTATGTCATTCCGAACGAAGTGAAGAATCTTCCCCATGACCCATTGGCATAATGATACAGCCAACAATTGCCTTCCTGTTATGCAGGAGGGCTTTTTGATTGTCAATAATGGATTAGATCGTTTAGTCGTAACCAATTGAATGAAAAATATGTAAAAATTTCGCATAATGAGGAGGAAACATTATCCAAAATGACGAATAATAGCCTTTGGTTGAGAAGCTAAAAACAGAAAATACATAGTAGATCAAACATACTTGTCATAATTGGGAGTAATAATCATGTTATCTTTCGGCCTATACGAACAAGTCATAAATAAAATTATGAAGCAATACCTGGATCAACTTAGTAATGAAATGATCATGATTCAGACTAGCCCGATAGATTCAGCTGAGTCATCCAAGATTTTGTCTGTTTACCTGGCATTAGTTATAAGAGATGTTTTGGGCTATATTGAGGGCGAAAATGAAGCCTTGGATAATCGCATAGCGCTGTGCAACAATTTGATCGAATATATTGCCGCTGCCATAGAACAGGGAGAATCAGGCTTTAAACCCAGCAAACAGCTGGCTAATATTGTCAGAGATAAAATTATTCATCAAGATGCGAAATTACTATTAGCACTGGTCGATAAAAAGGGCACCCAAATGGCCTTAAACTTGGAAAAGGCGGCACTCATTCGTCCTGATACTTCGATTGCTGAAAATTCACTTTTTACCGGAGCAATTCATGAACCCAGCATGGTTTCGGAAATAAAAAAGGAAATCAGGACCTGTGACCGGATAGAGTTATTAGTCTCATTTATCAAATGGAGCGGATTGCGATTAATTCTCAATGAACTCCAGGAATTCACCTCACATGGAGGAAGCTTGCGGGTCATTACCACATCTTATATGGGGGCTACCGATTTCAAGGCAATTGAAAAATTGAGCAGCTTACCTAATACGGAAATTCGTATTTCCTACGATACCGACAGAACCCGCCTACATGCCAAAACCTATGTTTTTTGGCGAGACACGGGATTCAGCTGCGCTTACATCGGTTCGTCCAATATCTCGGATTCCGCCATGACCAGCGGACTGGAATGGAACATTAAACTCAGTGAATACGATTCCAAAGATATATTAAAGAAAGTCCAGGCCACCTTTGAGTCGTACTGGAACAGCCGTGAATTTGTAAAATTCATCCCGGAATTGGATGCGGATAAGCTCCGCCAGGCCCTTAAATCTGAGCGGCATAATACTAGCGAAGAAGATCATAAATTTGCCTTCAACTTTGATATTACGCCCTATTATTTTCAACAAGAAATATTGGACCAACTGAAAGCGGAAAGAGAGATTCATAATTCCTGTAGAAATCTGGTAGTGGCGGCCACCGGTACCGGGAAAACGGTTGTGGCTGCATTTGATTATAAAAGATTTGTGCAGGAGCATCCCGGCAAGCTTAATCGGCTGCTGTTTGTAGCCCACCGGAAAGAAATATTGCAGCAAAGCCGCGACTGCTTCCGGGCCATACTGAAAGACTATAACTTCGGTTCTCTGATGGTGGGAGGCAGCAGCCCGGAAAGCCTGGACCACCTATTTGTATCCATTCAATCGCTCAATTCCAAGGAGCTTACCTCCATAACAAACCCGGATCATTATGATTTTATTATTATTGATGAATTCCATCATGCAGCGGCTCCCTCTTACGAGGAATTGCTTTCATACTATAAGCCCCGCATATTGCTGGGCTTGACGGCGACTCCGGAGAGGCCGGACGGCAAAAACGTTTTCCAATATTTCAATGGACGTATCTCCGCCGAACTGCGTCTGAATGAGGCTATAGAACGCAAACTCTTGAGCCCCTTTCACTATTTCGGTGTGACTGATACGGTAAGTTTGAAAAATGTGCAATGGACAGCCGGTAAATATGATCAAAAACAACTGGACAATTTATATGTCTTCGAGTCTGCCCAAGCCCAGCGCCGGGTCTGCAACATAATTCAGGCCATCGACAACTATTGCGGAGACAGACCTGATATTATCGGCCTGGGATTTTGCGTTTCCAAGGACCATGCCCGCTATATGACCGATAGCTTTAATCAGGCGGGGATTGCATCGGAATATCTGGTGGCAGAATCGGAAGAATCTGTACGCAGTACGGTAAAACAACGGCTGGTTAGTAAAGAAATAAAATTCATTTTTGTAGTTGATCTCTATAACGAAGGCGTAGACATTCCAGAAATAAATACAGTCCTGTTCTTACGGCCAACTGAAAGTTTAACCGTATTTATTCAGCAATTGGGCAGGGGCTTAAGGCTGTGTGAAGGGAAAGAAGCCCTTACGGTGCTTGATTTTGTAGGCCAGGCCAATAGAAAGTTTAATTTTGAGGAACGCTTCAGGGCGCTGTTAGCCCGAACCCGGAGAACGGTGGAATATGAAATTGAACACGGTTTCGTTCATATACCACGGGGATGCTCGATTCAAATGGAAAAACAGGCTCAGGAATATATATTGGAAAATATCAAAAACATCATTAATAATAAGCACAATATTAAACTCAAACTGAAAGATTATTTTGATATACATAAAAAGATAGATGCCAAAGAATTTTTCGAAGATTACCACGTCCAGCCCAAAGAGATATATTCCAAACATTTCACTTTAAGCTTGCTGGCGGCAGAAACAAATTTGGTTGATGAATATTCAGCCGATGATCAGAACGGAAGGATGCTAGCCAGCGCTTTTCTGCGTTTGTCCAGCGCCAATTCCCGCCGCTGGATCACATTCCTATTGGACATATTGCCGAAAATCAAATCCAGACACGGTAATATCGAGAATGAATTATCCGATATTGAACGAACCATGCTTACAATGTTCCATTATACGGTTTACGTTAAAGGACTTGACGATTTGAGCAATACCTTTTCAAGCATAGAAGCAGCCATCTATAACGCTATAAAAAACGACCTGATCTATAACGAGTTATTAGGTTTACTACATTATCAGTATGAACGAATTGAATTCGTGGATAAACCCTTGGATTTAGATTTTGAATGTCCTCTGGACTTATATTGCACGTATACCCTCGATCAGATACTGGTCGCGTTAGGGCGACATACTGAAAAGAAACGGAAACATTTTCAGGAAGGAGCGGTATATCTACCTGAAAAGGGGTTAGACGTATTCTTTGTTACACTAAATAAATCAGATAAGGACTATTCACCGTCTACCATGTATCAGGATTATGCCATTAGCGAAGAGCAGTTTCACTGGCAATCAAAAAGCGTAACCAGTGTTGAATCGACTACCGGGCAAAGATACATAAATCAACAAAATAGCGGCAACAGAGTACTTATTTTTGTTCGGGATTATAAAAAGGACGAACAGGCAGCGGTTCCCTACACATGTATCGGGTTAGCTGATTATGTAAGCCATTACGGTTCTGCCCCCATAAGTATAGTTTGGAAAATGCACGATCCCATGCCGGGGTTTGTGCTGAAAGAGGCAGTGACGGTTTAAGAAATATGGATTTATAAAGGAAGAAGTTACTAGGGAATTTATCGATATAATCTGCAAACTACTTAATTTTATTGTTGACAATATTTCAGAATCTACAAAATGGGAAATATAAAAACATATTTTGGTTATTGAAAGTGGGCTCGGATGTTATATGTTCATGTTTTCAAATTATTATTTTATTAACTCTGGAGTGTGACATATATTAGCAGGAATTTCCACAAAATTGTAGAATGATAATTTGAAGGTATGGTGTTTATTATAGGACTTATATATGAAGAACAATACGGTTGAAGAATCTGATAACTGGAAAGTAATGTTATTATATAATATTGGGAGAGATTAATTTTGATATGGATGAAAACAATGTTCTGGTACTTTTCAGTGGTGGATTAGATTCAACAACATGTATTGCTCATTATTTGAATCAAAAACTTTCGGTAAAGGCCCTTTTCATAGATTATGGTCAACTGGCTGCTACTCAAGAATATATTGCGGCTAGTATCATATCAAAGTATTATGGTATATCCCTAAATACAATAAAGTGTTCGGGGTTTAATAAATTTGGTGGTGGAGTTATTCTCGGAAGGAATGCATTTCTTCTTTTTACCGCGTTAATGAAAAGTGAATTTAAGAATGGGATTATAGCTATCGGTATACATTCAGGTACAGCTTATGTAGATTGTTCAGCTTCTTTCGTTAAATATTCACAATCATTATTTGATCTTTACACTGATGGGAAATATATTATTGGTACTCCTTTTGTCGATTGGAACAAGCACGACATTTTCAAATATGCAAATCATCTAAAAATACCATTAGAAATGACTTATAGTTGTGAGTTGGGAAATAAGCAACCCTGCGGGCATTGTTTATCATGTAAAGACTTGGAGGTCCTATATGCTAGCAAGGAGTAGAGTTATTAGACACCCTTCAGAAACTACCATAGAAACTCCAATTTTAGTGCCTTCATTTTCAAGTAAAGGTTTTAAGATGAACAAAAAAGGTATTTCTGAAGTATTTGCTGCATTTAAGACTACATCAGAAGTATTGACGGATTCAATGCTAATAAGTGCTTATGACCTTCATTACAAGCATATCCCAGTAAAAAATTATCCCACTGAAATAGTTTTTATTGATAGCGGAGGCTATGAAACATCTGATGATAATGACCTATCTGCTGTTCAAAGACATACTGGTAAAATAAACAAATGGAACGAGGATTTATTGATTAACGTTCTGGATGGCTTACCGGGACAGATTTCAGCAATCATAGTAAATTATGACCATGGTTCTTTACGGAGGCCTATGGCAGCCCAGATAGATTCTGCAAATAATCTTTTTAAAAGATACCCTCAACATCTTCATGATTTTCTTATAAAGCCGGAGACACTTGATAAACAACTCCTAACAATTCCTGTAATTATAGAAAACATTACAGATCTTCAGTCATTTGATATTATCGGTGTAACAGAAAAAGAACTGGGGGATTCCCTCCTTGCAAGAATGACTAATATTGCTAAAATTCGCATTGCAATGGATGAGAACGGTATTGATAGACCACTACATGTCTTTGGTAGTTTAGACCCTATATCTTCAACTTTATATTTTTTAGCGGGTGCCGAAATATTTGATGGACTTACTTGGCTCAGATACTCTTATTTCAATGGATTAACAATTTATAACAGGAATTATGGTGCATTGGAATGCGGCATAAGAGAAACTGATAATTTGATTATAAGTAGAACGTTATTTAATAATATATATTTCCTTAGAGATTTATATCATGAGATGAAAGATTTCCTGGGTAAAAATGAATTTGATCGATTTAGCCAGCATTCTGATTTTTTAGAAAAATCCTTTTCAACTTTTTATGCGGAAATAAGGAGGTAGAACTGTGGGTGGTTCCGGTGGTAGCTTTTTCGGTGGATCTACCCCACCAAAAGATCTATTAAAAAAAATACGTAAAACTGAAGAAGATACCCTAAACGAACAATTTGAAACTGACGTATCAAGAATACTTGCTGACTTGCTGGCAAAATATAATAACCGAAATGTTGAAGCAATTAATACTCACCTAAACAATATTAAAAAAGCACTCAATAAAGAGATCGACGGAACTGTTGATTTGTTATTTGGGGGTTCAGTGTCAAAACATACATATGTAGATGGCTTAAGTGATATTGATGCCTTGGTAATTCTGAATAATTCTGAATTGACCAATATGGCACCAATTGAAGTTAAGAATTATTTTTTTAACAGATTGAGTGAACGTTTCCCAGGTACTGATATAAGAGTCGGTAATTTAGCAGTAACATTAAGCTTTAGTGATACTGAAGTGCAGTTATTACCGGCAGTTAAATATGAAAATGGATTTAGAATCCCTAATGAATCTGGAACTGCATGGTCGTTTATTAAACCGAAAGAATTTGCCGATACACTCACAAAAGCAAACGGAGATCAACAAGTAAAAGTGGTACCAACAGTCAAGCTAGCAAAATCAATTATCTCAAATCTTCCTGAAAAGAGACAATTAACAGGTTATCATACTGAAGCAATAGCGGTTGAAATATTTAGGGATTATCATGGTGCTAAAAATACAAAATCGATGCTTAAATACTTTTTTGCTGAAGCTCCTAAGCATATTTTAAAACCTATTAATGATGTTACTGGTCAGTCATTACATGTAGATGAATACCTTGGTGCAGAAAATAGTATAGAACGAAGAGTAGTAGCTGATTCCATGGCTCGAATTGGTCGCAGAATGCAAAATGCTGATGGTGCAAATTCTATAACGCAATGGAAAGATATATTAGGCTTATAAGGTGTACATTAATGGAAATTAAACGACGGTTTGATACTATAGATATGATGCTAACTATGCACTCAAAACTGCGTGACCGATTAAATGTGATCGCGTTATCATTAGATGGTTTTCGTTTATGCATATCGACTATATTATGTGCAACAATATTTTTAGATTCCGATTATCTATTGGTTTTAGGAATAAATCCTGGGATAGCAAAGATTTTGATAGGCTCAATATCAGTAGCAATCCTAATCATTTCGATCATTTCTTTAAGGTTTGATTGGAAAGGTACAGCTGAAAAACACAATCAAGCTATTAATTATCTTTCTACTCTGAAACATAAATTTCATATGATGAAAGGGCAAGAAAATCCTGATCCTATGGTTATTGAAAAACTATTTTTGGAATACGACCAAAAAATGTCTGAAATTGTGGCAATACCGGAAAAATACTTTAACAAACTAAAACATTATCATAATAAAAAGGTAGCATTAAGTAAGCTAATCTCCAAATATCCCGGATGTCCTTTATTTCTAATACGATGGATTTTGTATTTTTCTTCTTCTAAAACGCTTATTGAGGACAGGAGAAACTATTATGCGTAAACTTTCAATCACCGCTGAGGTTGAACGGTTAATAAATGCATATTTAGATGCTAAAATTTTTGTAATTGGAGAAGGATACTACGATGAAATCGACTGGCAAGAAGATATTTCATTTGAACAAATAAATGAATCTGATTTCTTACGTGAAGCAGCTTGGGTAATTTTATCAAGTGGTATGCGAGAATCAGTTATTCGTAAAAAATTCGGAGAAATTTCTAATGCATTTTTTCAATGGAAATCAGCAACACATATCGTTTTAAATAGTCAAAAATGTTTAGAAGAGGCTCGTAAACATTTTAACAACACTAAAAAATTAGAGTCAATTGTTATAATCGCTAGGCAAATATATTTAACTGGGTTTACTCAAATTAAATATTATGTTGAATTAGAAGGAATTGATTATTTATCACGATTTCCATATATGGGGCCAGCAACTTCCTATCACTTTGCAAAAAATATAGGTATTTGCGTTGCAAAACCTGATCGTCATCTCATTAGAATTGCTGAAAAAGCTGGATATAGCTCTCCACAACTTTTATGTACCGAAATTTCTAAAGCAATAGACGAAAAAGTTAGTGTCATTGATCTCGTTTTTTGGAGATATGCGACTTTACAAAGGAATTATCTTGATTTGTTTAACTATCAATCCTAAATGGTTATTAATGGTATACACTGCCCGAGAATTCGCCCAAAAAATTAAGGGATTTGTTATTGAAGCTAGAGCACTATACAAGTTTGGAGAGTTTCATGAACCATTCTTGCCCATTTTGCAACCACAATGAAGTTATATTATCGAATGATCTGGCCTATGCAATTTACGATAGGTACCCTGTAAATGAGGGGCATATGCTTATAATTCCTCGCCGGCATGTGGAGGATTTCTGGAATAGCACCCAGGAAGAACGCAGGGCATTGAACGATTTAATCGAAGAGTGCAAGGAATTGCTTGATGCTAAATTTAAACCGGATGGTTATAACATTGGAATTAATTGCGGGGAGGCGGCTGGACAAACGGTTTTTCATTTACATGTTCACTTGATTCCTCGCTATATTGGCGATATTGATAATCCATGCGGAGGTGTCCGGGGAGTTATACCTTCCCGGCGAATTTATTAGCGATCATTGAAAGGGCATATAATCTGCCGGGTCGGTTAGGATGGAGAGAAGAATTTTGTCCGATTATTTTGCTGACAATCCAGCATTCTGTGTAGATGCGGCAACACCTGCCGAAGACTTGTTTGTTGAGCTGTTTAACGAAACATTCGGTCTTGAGAAGGCCCAATATCTGATGAACGAGTATCCTTGTAAGGACATTTACGGCAATAATCGCTATATAGACTATGTATTACAGACTTCATTACAAAAGTATGCGATAGAAATTGACGGGGAACAAATCCACAATCCAGCCTTAATTTCCATCGATAAATATCAGGATGATCTCTTGAAAAGAAATAGCCTGACCTATCAGCGCTGGCAGGTTTATATCTGGACATACCGGCAACTGGCCAATCAGCGGGAACTTGTGAAATCCGAACTGCGAGAGTTTCTGGGACAAGATCCGCATTTTGAGGTTGGCGACGATTATCTGCCTTATCAGAAAGGTAAGGTACTTGAACTGCGGCAGCACCAGCAAGAGTGTCTGGACAACCTGGAAAACTGGCGGTCAGAGCACGGAACTATGGCGCTGATTGCCGATGCTCAAGGCACTGGTAAGACCACCGTGGCCGTGCTGGATGCGAGAAAGATGGGATTAAGAACGTTGTTCATAGCGCATCGTCTCGAACTTTTGGACCAGGCAGTGAATCGATTCTGCCAACTCTGGCCGGAGGCTAGGACTGAAAAGATTACCGATTACAGAGAAGAGACCACTGCGGATGTGGTGGTAGCTAGTATACAGGGTCTTTATCAGAACCTAAAGCAATTCATCCCTGAACAGTTTGGATATATAATAATCGATGAAGCACATCACGCCGCCGCAGATAGTTACCGCAAGGTGATTTCCTACTTTCAGCCCCGTTTTTTGCTAGGTCTTACCGCCACCCCCGAACGCCATGATCAAGAGTCGATCATGGAAATCTTTAAACATGAAGCCCATCGACTGGATTTGAAAACTGCAGTCGAAATTGGGGAATTAGTTCCTATTCGTTGTGTCAGGGTTAAAACCAATATTGATTTTTCCCGGGTGCGCTTTAACGGAATAAAATATAATATTCGGGATTTGGACGAAAAAATACATTTGCCGGAGCGCAACAGTTTGATAGTGGAGACCTATCTTACACATGTTCCGGGAGATAAAACGGTGGTGTTTTGTGCCAGTGTTGATCATGCGCGAGAGTTGGCTGATCTTTTCAGGGATCACAATGTACCGGCCAGAGCGGTGGATGGCAGAATGAAAAAAGATGAACGGGAAAAAGTTCTGCACGACTACCAGGAAGGAGCAATCAAAGTACTGTGTGCCTGTGATATTTTAAACGAAGGCTGGGATAGCCCGCAAACTTCAGTGTTATTTATGGCCCGGCCTACCCTTTCCCGAGTGATTTATCTTCAGCAACTGGGCAGAGGAACCCGCAAGGCAGAAGGAAAAGAACTTTACTGGTCTTTGATTTTGTTGACGATAGCAACCGGTTTAACCACGCTATAAATCTACACCGCTTATTGAAAATAAAAGAATATCGCCCCGGTGGTCTGGTACTTGCACCTGCGGAACAAATGGCTGAGGAGCGAGCTTCATATTTGTTGGGAGAAAAGCCTGAACTCTGCCTGCCCCACAATGTATATGCGGCTGATTACGAAATAGTTGATCTTTTTGATTGGCAGCAAGAAATCAAGGATATGGTTTCAGCGCACCAATTGGCTCTGGAGCTGTATGTTGATGATAATACCGTACGTCAATGGATTGACAATGGCCGGATATCTCCGGGGCCAGACCTGGAGATGAAAATGGGGAGGATTACATACCGGTATTTTTACAAATACCGGGTCGATGAAATCCGGAGTACGTTGGGGATAAAGAAACGTACGGCAGCTACTTTGAAGGAAGATTTTCTATCTTTTGTACGGACAGGTGATATGAGCATGTCGTATAAACCGGTACTGCTTAAAGGGATGATGACACTTGTGGATGCGAAAGGCGAAGTTAATTTGGATGAACTAACCCGCTATTTCCGCAGCTATTATCAGTCCAGGGCAGACCGGAATCTACCTGTTGAGACATCCAAGAGCACTATTAACCGAATTAATGAGCTGACTGATTTTGAAGTTACACGCTTAATGCTCACCATGCCTTTTGAAAAATTTGAACGCAAGTCATTTATGGAACACAAACGCGACCTTAAGCGGGTGGCTTTTAATTCTCAGCTTTGGACGGCATTAAATGAGGATGATCGAGATCAAATCATTAAATTATGCGATGAACAGTTGAACGGTTATTTCGAGAAACGGGTGGAGAGGTAAAGGTGATTATATGGATCTGGAAAAAGAGAAGATAGTTAAGGCCGGTGAAATCTTGAATAAAATAGCCAACGGGGTTAATCCGGTAAACGGAGCGCCGATTGATGCGGATTGTTTTTTGCAAGATCCGCGGATAATAAGATGCCTTTTCTTTGTGCAGCAGGTATTGGACAAAGTTGTGGACGGATCAATAAAAACAGGTCATAAGAAATCAGCTCAATTCATTATTACTGCCGAAGAGAAAAGCAGCGTTCAATTTCCGCCGGGTAACATCGGGGTTAATCAATTTGCCCGGTCCATAAATAGTGCAATTGACTTAAACCGCAGCCGGAAAATTACCGGGGCAGAGATTAATAAACAATTGAAGAAAATGGGGATATTAGCCGAGGAACTGCTGGCGGACGGCAAGAAAAGAACAATTGTAAATGATAATTCCGTTAAATATGGGATTGTAACTGAAAAACGGAGTTACAACGGGGTTGAATATGATATGGTTTGTTTCAACGAAACCGGGAAAAAGTTTTTGTTGGACGAATTGGAAAAGATATTGGAATACGATACAGGGGAAGAAGTGAGGGGCCAGGAATGAACAATCATGCAAGATACAGCAAAGCCCAATGGCGCTTATTGAAGGAGTTGGCAGGGGAAGTATATAGAATTGAATTGGATGCGGAATTGGACAAACTATTGGCCCAATTTCAATCCTGGAAGTCCGGGCAGATTGATTCGTGGGATCTGGAAGAGGCTATTCATAAATTCCACCAAGGATCGTCCAGAAGGCTGTACAGCGACCATAATAACCTTGATGCAGATTTTATAATTGCCAGTGCATTAAAACGCGGAATTTTACCGAGTGAGAAAATACCGGCGGAACTGCTTGAAAATATCAGGGGTATTATGACTATTATTGATTAAAATGGGATTGTCTGAGGATGTTCACGAATTGAATACTCTTTCGCTTTTCAGAAGGGGGATTAATAATGTCAACTATAGAATTGGTGGCAATTTGTACAACTAATAATAACATTAAAGCCCGGCGGCTTGATACTGGTGAAAAAGTAGTATGGCGGGGGAGTAATTACCCTGGACTGATTGTGGAGGGAGAGATATTTGAGGTAGAACCGGAAAGGGAATGGTTTTTCAATAAGGCTCACTTCATTTCTGGGAAAATTGTCAGCAGCCGCATTGACATTGTTGCCTTGGAACTTGAACCATTGCCGGTAAATTGCTTTGATCGCCGGAGACGTAAATTTGAAATGGAACAGGTTATCCCTGGAGCCTTAGAGGATGAAATGGATGATCCCATAACTGATGCGGTGGATTTGAAGAACAGGGGGCAAATTGACGAGGCCTGGAAACTGCTGAACAATGTAGTTAAGCAGGATATCCGCTGTATTGATGCCCATGTACATATGGGTAACTTTACATTTGGTGATGGGCAGGGTGAATACTGGGTCAAATCGGCCTTAAAACATTATACAGTGGGAGTGGAATTGGGCAACTATTTCCTGGGGCCTGGTTTTACAGGCAAATTACCATGGGGCTTGATAGATAACCGCCCCTATCTGCGGGCTCTTCACGGTCAGTGCCTGTGCTATTGGGCGTTAAACGATTTTGAAGCAGCTGCAGATATAGCGCGACTTTTACTTATATTAAATAAGAACGACAATCAGGGCGTCAGATTTATATTACCGGACATCGAAAAAAGAGTACCGTACCAGCAATACCACGATTTTAACTGATAGATAGTGGTTTTACCACATTTGCCCGTGAGGATACTGTTTCAGCTAACCTAAAAAGGCCAATAGCTGATGGAGTTACCTGACCGAGAATTGCTGGATATAATGGCTATATATTAAAGAAAGGAAAAACGCCTCTGATAAATGTGCTAATGCAGCAACCGAGGCACCGGACGGTAAGGTTCTATATTAATCTTGATTTTATCAAAGTTTATATCCTGCAGACGGAGAGTAAATTGCCGCTTGTCTGTTGCCATTGTTACCTCCAATGTGATTTCATATCAGAGATTATTTAAGTTCTTGCTCTAAACTGCGGAAAACATCTGTATTAAAAAAGTCCGGTAGAGTAATCTCTAAACCGTCGCACAATTTTTTTATTGTTATAATACCGGGATTGAGGCTCTCATCATTGAGAATACTCTTAATTGTAGACTGTGGTACGGCTGCTCGATAGCTTAAAGCGTTGGGTGTTATTTGTCGTTCTTTGCAAAGTTCAATGATTCTGTTGGCTACAGCTTCTCTTGTATCCGTTGATTACACCCCCCTAGAGCTTTGTCACTAAATTAAGCATATAAAAGAAAAATAAATGTTGTTAGTGATATAGCACTAACTGGAATTCTATGTTATAATTTGTTATATTATTCCGGTTAATAAGAGGGTTTATGAGATTGCCGAACTAAGGAAAGGAGATGTCATTATGCCGGTGGAAGTGGGGATAACATCATATATTTCTGAGTTAGAGAGACTTCTGAAGGACATGGAATCTATACCATCACAGATTGAACATAAAGCTGCGGAAGTTACGCGAGCATACCCGGAAGCAAATCAAGAATATACAGAAGGATCATTATATAGATGTAAATTCCGATATTTCATTAAGCAATTACAGAATCTGATTGATTGCATAAAAAAGGATAACCCTGTAGATTTCCATACGGATGATGATATAGAAGAGGCGAGTTAGGCGAAAACTCAGGTAAGAGGGATTTACCTGGAGAGAGAGAGAGAGAGAGAAGAAGGTACGCCGGAGAATCTTGTGTAAAATATTAACATCCTTAAGGTGAAAATCCATATGTAGTGATGGATTTATGAAATAAATCATATGTAGGTTTTGCCCTTGTTTGATTACGCTCCCGGATTGAATTACGTTATGCACGACGCAGTTGTGAATGACGCAATTTAATCCGGGAGACGCTATTTTAAGGGCTAACCTACGGTGGCTCTATCGGCAAACATAATCTCCAACTGGTTTAGAACCATATCCCAGTTTCGACACCTGGCCGTCCAATGCCCGACAATTTTCCTGGAAGCCAGATAGAGTATTTTCTTCAAAGAATCGTCATTGGTAAAGGATGGCTTATTTTTAGTAATTTGCCTAAACTGCCGGTTAAGGCCTTCGATAATATTAGTTGTATATATGATTTTCCTAACTTCCGGCGGATATGCAAAGAAGGTACTTAGAATGTCCCAGTTATCTTCCCAACTCCTAACACAGGAAGGGTATTGCTTACCCCATTTGTCCTTGAATTCCATTAAGTGTTCATGTGCTTCCTTTTCAGTAACGGCTTTGTATACCAGCTTTAGATCAGGCATTAAGGTCTTAATATCTTTGTACCCTACATAGCGGGTGGAAGAACGGATTTGGTGGATAATACAGCGCTGTATTTGGGCTTGGGGATATACGGCAGCGATAGACTCACGAAATCCCTTAAGCCCATCTACGCAGAACAGGTAGACTTCAAGAACACCACGGCTTTTAAGATCATTTAATACCGATAACCAGAATTTGCTGCTCTCATGTTCGCCAATCCATACCCCTAAGATATCCTTATTCCGATGAATCAACTCTGCGTTCGGATTATGATAAGTGTATTGTACAGAATCGCACACAAAATTTAATAAGGAACAACAGCGTTTATTCATCGTATGAGTGTATAAGAAATGCCCTTGTTTGCTTATTCATTATTCTGTTATTCTCTACCATGCCGATTGAATTTCAGCAAAACAAAACAACTAAAAGCAGTGTGCATGACCAGTACAGTTTTACATTTGTGTCAGAAACCGTTTCCTATTTAAAAACTCATGATGTTGAACCTGTTGTTGAGGATGCAATCCTTAATGCCATAGAGAACGGTAGTATATCGAGAAACCCGAATGATGTTATTGGTATTATCGACAGCACAAATAATCTGTTTATTAAATTTGAGCTATCAAAAGAAAATATCACTGTTATGATAATAGAGCCATATTCCGTTCCGTAAAGTAGCATACAAATCTGATTGGATATGAACACAACGCTTGGGATACAGCTCCAGAGCAACATCTTCGAAAAAATGAAAAAGCAAACAAGAGGAAAGCAAACAAGACATAATGGAAGGGCCAGCCACTCGAATAGCGAAACGTAGGTTATACTAAGCAGTACAGAGCTACAAGCTAAAGGAGGAGCTAGCCTATTATGAAGTATACCAAATTTGTTGGACTTGATGTA
>Ga0209340_1000148_pt1 | contig 97309 bp, 101 predicted proteins | sample EPASupsiteSAE323_FD_187266 | JGI IMG/M metagenome (GOLD analysis project Ga0209340, IMG submission 187266) | Bioremediated contaminated groundwater from EPA Superfund site, New Mexico - Sample SAE3-23 (SPAdes) (version 2) | ecosystem: Environmental > Aquatic > Deep subsurface > Groundwater >...
CAGGATATTTAGCCAACTCGTTTACCAATATCACTACAGCATTTACCGCACTTGGCGGAAACGTCCAGACAGCATTTACTAACCTGTTTACTGGTATCGGCTCATTTATTGGCACTCTTGCTCAGGGGTTCATTTCAGCCGGTTACAACATCATCATGTATCTTGTACAGGGGCTTCAGTCTGGTGTAGGGGCGATAACAAAAGCATTCAGCGATATATTTTCCAAATTGGCCGAGTTTGTTAATTTTGGCAGCCCTGCCCCTATAGGACCATTTAGTGCATACCCCAAATTCGGAACATATTTCTCTGATGCCATGACAGCCGCCATTCCCGAAATTACTACTGCCACTAACCAGACAATGGCAGCAGCCGCTAACACTATTGCAACCGCTGACGCCACAACCGAGATAGCAGCCAACACAACCCCGATTGCTGCTCAACCAGTCATGGTTGGAGGCGGAGGAACTTCGATCGGTGCAATCGATAACTCACTCAGTATCGGCAACGTCAACGCAAGTTCAGACTACAACATCCAGCAGATATACGCTGACATATCTGCACTACAGGCACAGAAACGGAAACAGAAAGGATACAGGAGTTTCGCATGATTGTTGATTTTGAAAAATTAAGGAAACAATATTGGAAAGACAAAAGAATTTTTAAATTTTTAAAAATCGCGGATGAATACAATAGATCACTCATGCCCAAAATAAATACCAATATCAGTTTAATTTCAGGCTACAACTGGCCTGAAGTTAATCGAATATCTGATATAATAGAACAGGAATCCATAGATGCATTAAATAAAATTACCAAATTCAAGGTACCGGGACCGTTAAAGTCAGTCAAAATGGAGTTAATTCATTCTCACCGCGAATTACAGTCGGCGATGAAATACAGTAAGATGTCTGCATCGGCACACATGGAAGGAAACCCTGTCCTTTTTGTTACAAGTTCATACAATCGACATATGAATGAATTTTCACGAATTACAGCCGAATTAACATCCGTGATAAAAAAATTAGATGAAGAAATAAGACTCTGAATTTAGATTGTTACTCCGCAATGATTCACGGATGATCAACCCATGCCTGGCGAGTGGGCCGGCTTTTAGAAGACATTTCACATTGTGATTCCCTTCCCCGGGTTTGGTTCACCCGGGGAATCTACTTTTGAGTTAACTATAGGTGCTTTAAATAGTTTTTTCGTCTCGTGATCCTAATAGCGCTTTTATGTCATATCAGGCAGGCATAACAGCATTCAAATCAGGCGATTTTAGACTTTTATTGCCAGACTCTTTGAAAAACCTAGTCCCGGAGATGAAAACTGGTAAGGAGATCATTATCTCTAAAGGTGTCTACTAGGGCAGGAAAGCATATGAAATACTTTTGACAATTACAATAGGGTTTATTCTATAAAAATATCAAATGTACATCTTTATAATACATGAGATATTATTATTAAGGTAGATTATCTTTATTAATTGAGGTGAAAAATGGCAGTGGATGTTATTGCAAATCTAATTTTCTTTGTTTTAGGGGTATTTGGAATAAGTATTAACTCGTTGGTTAAGGGGGATACTCTTTTATTAGTTATATCCATATTATTTATTTTATATGCATTTTATAATGGGTTTAAAAGCATTTATTTTTTACATAAAAGTCTAAAATCTACCTAATTGATTTATAATAGTATAAATTCTCTAATTTTTATTGGATTAAATTCACAAATATTATGGAAAAATATCCATTATAGTTTTTTAAAATGGAGCCTTACAATCTCGATCCAAGGATGATTGCGGAATTAATACCCCTACTTTATTTGTTAGTAATGATTTTTATTGAATGGAAATGTAACACCGGCTTAACATTTCTTCACGATGCCATTGGGAAAATTAAGAACTCCTTGAATAAAGGAGAGTTAAGGGAAGAATGTAAGGACAATAATCCTTTATGTTGTGTCTTTAAACCAATTGGGTTTGGTAACCATTTTGGTATGGAAAAAATGGATGAATTAAAATCGGATATATTTTGGGGACCTTTAACTAATAGTAATATTATTCAAAGTCAAACAGCTTTTTTTGAAGTCATATCATTTCAATTTTTGATTGCGTCATTTATTGCATCAATTAATTATCCAGATAATTTAATCCCACCGGTGATTGCCTTTTTAATATTTCTTACATTTTTTATAGGGGGTGTTATAATTGCATATGGTGCAAAAAAAATAACTTCTATCTATACTAATTTCCTTTATAGAACAGCGATTCTAATATTTTGTTTAATAGCAGCAGTGATATTATTAGGTCACGATATACTAACTCTCCCTATTATTCCTCAAATAACAATAAACTCAGTATATAATATTTAATTATATTTAACAATAAAGTAGATTTTAGACAATATCCCTCTATTTTTAGTATATTGTCAGGGTATGGTGACAGGGCTTACTTGCTGGTTGAGAGGGTATACAAGTAGGTAATTTGCATCCTCTTGAGTGTCACTCTGATCACAACAATAATTTGTGTGGCATAAATTGAGAAATATGGCACACAACATTTTTTACTATTTTATTACCTGAAACTTTGCTGATGGTTGCAATTTATGTTACTAAACCGCTCTCATTATTTCGTGCAACAATCTTTTCTATGACTGATTGATATATTTGGTAAGCTTAACGCCATGCCAATAGCAGGGCTGTATAATCTCTATTTTCATGAAAAATTTAACAAAAATAATTATATACTTTGCAGTCATTTGCAGAGCTTATATTTCTATCTAGAAAAAGTAGCACAAAAGAACTAATTAAACAATCACTCAAGAATGACTCTTTAAAATTAAAAGAATATTTAATTCACATAATATATTCACTAATTGTTATCTCCTGTCTATTTTTCCCACTTCGTCCGGAATAATTATCCTCACATTTTCCGGAATAAAAATCCCATATAGTGAATTCATAGGAGTCGGAGATAAATTATCAGGGCGAACCAGAGTCAATATACATTTACCTGATGGCAGGACTCTTGAAGCAATTTACGATTTAACTCCATAAAAACCGTGAAGTAAAGAAGGATTAAAATAAATTTGGTAAAAAAGGGGTTCTGCAGAAATTACCACCAGCCAATATAATGAGCCAGAAGTAATATATTTGAAATTATCGCTCTTTTCTTTGAGATATCAGTTATTACTCACCTATATTGTCACCGGTCGCGTAACGCGACCGACTGGCATCTCATCTACTAATTAGAAAATAAAGCAAAATAACACCAGTGTTCACGATTCATGGACGGTGGATCCTGGAAGGTTGTATATTAACTGAAGATGTTACTCCGTGTACCTGTGGATATCATTTTAGATAGTATCACCGTGACGGTGGTACTGCCGGGTACTCCGTGTACGTGAGGATATAGTGCGGATATAGTGCGGATATCCCCCTGTGAGGTGATGATAACCTCTTAGGGCCAGCACCACAAGATCGGGTTTCTTCGGACACCGTGTCTGGATATGAACATGCTGATATTTTTTATTTTTAATCATGTTGATATCTTGATCACAAATGGAACACATGTTCCAAATGTTCCACTTCCTGTACACACACCCCTATCTTTTTTTTCACAGGATGATCGAGATCCCGATTAATTCTGTAACAGATGTAGCAGTTGTAGCACTTCCTGTACACACACCTATCTTTTTTTCATAAAGATTGATCGAGATCAGGATCAAAAATGTAGAAGTTGTAGGACTTGTAGAACTTCCTGTAGAGACACACCCCTACAAAAAAAATATTTTTTGATGCCCTGGTTAATCGCCCCTCGTTGTTGTTAACTCCATATATTAACCGAAAAGAATAAGAAGGGATCGAAGATCTGAAAGTAGGGGTAAGGGATCAAAATAGAGATAATCAGATTGCCCCTGTATGGTTATGGTAACCATCCATGGTAAGCACCACAAGAGCGGTTTTATTCGGACACCGTGCCCGGAGATGATACAATGTGTAAATGTCATGTTTACACTATCAAGTAAAAGTTAACCGTTGATAAATTGTCAACTGTTCCGGAAGTTATTCCGCATACCGGCGGATAATAAGCCTGGTTCAATGCATCATTGAACCACCTGTAAAAACTCTGCAATTATAAAAGCGGACTCATATTGGAGGTCGATACCGTTACGGTATCCACCAAGTAAACGAAGCGTTTTTACTCAGGTGCCGGGTCTGCTTCTTCCAGTGGCTCCAGGAGTAGGACGCGGACTTCTTTCCCTGACCATGATTTAGGTACATAAATAGCACCGCTATTTCCTTGGACTTTCACCTGTTTATCTATTGTTTTATAGCATTTTGTGGTAATTTCCATTTCTTTCATTCCTCATACATTGTTTATACATTGTATTTATTTTACCAATACTTAATAGTATATGTTCGTATTATGTTCGAACATTATATATACTATTGAAGCTAATATAGTAGTGTAGCAAGGTGAGAGAAATGAACACAAAACAGATGGTAAAGAAGTTTGAAGCAAAGGGATACACAATGGCTGAACTCCAGGGAAACTGGAAGGAACACGAGAAACATGGAATAAAATACACAGAATGGTTAGGAATGATGAAGGAAGTAGTAGACCAAATACCAGTGAAAAACTGGTAAATTTTTGAGATGAGAAAAATGGCATCGACTGAAGAACTGATGATTGCTCCGGGCTCCTGTTTCTCGTGTGAATTTAACAGGCCCGGAATCTGGATTGAGTGTCAACCGGGAAAGAAACCAGTACGACACTATGGGTTATGCAGGAATGAATTTGGAGAAAAAGGCTTATGCATGGTCTGGAAACCAAAAGCAGGAGTGTTTTAAGATGAATTCTGCAACAATTCATCACACTCCAGCAGGTCTCGTGGTAGAAACCGGTAAAGAATCTTACCTGGTTTCAGATAAGGATATGCCATTACTCCGACGTGGTCAGTCGGTCCCTCTCCGTGACATGGGCAGGGGACCTCTCGGTCCTGCTGGATGTGTTTACACCAGGCATGGCAATGTGGAAGTCAGGCTCCCATCAGGTGAAGTCCTGGCAATACCAGGCCGGCTTATGCAGGTTGCAAAGTCCAATATCAGGAGGGTTATCTTAACCTCTCCCTCTCCTATGGCGGTGGTGTGAATGACTCAAGCGGTATTAACACAGGCACCGGTATTATCCGGGAGCCTTGAAGATGCTTTCAACCTCCAGGATGAGATTCGAATACTGAATGAAAATATCAGGATAATTCAGAGGACGATAGAAGAGCGTGAAAGAAAGTTTCAGGCTATCGTGTCAGACAGGACGGCCGGCTTTACCTGAAGGAGAAACCAGGCAGAAGGACACTTGATATCAAGGCATTTGAGAAATCTTATCCTGAAGCCTTCAGGAAGGTTGCAAAGGTCAAGTATACTGCAACCATAGGCGATGCGGAGAAAGTCCTTCCTGGTGAATCTGTGGAAACGATTTGCTCCCGGGGACCCTCCACATGGGAGATTGATCTACTATTGGAGAGTCAGGCATGAACTCTCTTCTTTTTCGGACCCTAGCAGAGGAGCCAGACAATGAGAAGGTTATCATAGGAAATATTCTACCAATGTTACAGGGATTGAGGTTAAAAAACACATATTCAGACTTAATTGAGGTTGATTAAATGAAAGAAGAAAATACATTATGGTGCTTTGGAACTACTAAACCCGCAATGTGTTTAGTCGTTGACCTTGGATTATTTGATGTGCAATTAGGAGAGGGACCTGTTCCTTTACTCGAAAGCATAAAAGAAACTTTACAGGATAAGATCTCTTCTCCATTGAAAATCATTGAAGAAAGTAAAGTGAGAGGGATTAGACCAGAATATTCCAATTTACCTACAGGTTTTACCGTTATTCCTGGTGGCGGATCGAATGTCATCGAATTAGTATCATAATGATTAGGTGAAAAAATGAGTGAAACATTCTGTGTTGTTTACGATATGGGGCCGCATGATTCGGTTGAAGAAGAAGGTTCAAAAGCAGCTTGTGATGCATATGTTAACTCGTGTCAAACTGCTTATGATAAGCCGTTAAAGATAATCCCACGAGACAAAGCCAGAATAATGTCTTTTTATCAATGTAACGTTGTTACTGGATATGCAATAGAATAACTCTATTTTTTTCTTATCGGCTTAAGTTAAGCCTTTAGCGAGATATAGTCGTTTTATCGAAAAATAACACCACTGATGACTTTTCCGTCAAGTTGACGGAATTTAAATTACACCTCCAATGTGTCGTTGAAGGTACACAAAATAACATAACATATGTCAACAGGAGCGGCACCAGGCACCACCAATATTGTTTTAATTAAACTAAACTTGCGCGGTTAGTTTATCGCTCATTTTCAATAACAAGCAAAACCAGGTCACGTTAACACATGTTAACAGAGTGTTAACCATCTGACAAGTATTTGTTAACATGGTGTTAACACACAGTTAACATTATATCTTTGTGCGTTAACATATCTGTTAACGGGTGTGTTAACATGAGTAAAGAAACGACTCATATCAGGATAGATCGTGACTTGAAGACCATGCTCGAAGAGCAGGCAGGACCGGAGGAGAGTGTTAACGATGTTGTCAGGCGACTGTTAACAGCAGTTAACAATGGTGTTAACCAAGATGTTAACTTGGATCAACCTCTTGTTAACGATGGGTTAACAGAATTGGAGTCTCGCGTTAACACAAAGTTAACAGCGTTAACAGAGCGGTTTGACAACTTCATTGCAACTGTATTTCATGGCGAGGATAAAACCGGGCACGCACTTCAGATGATATATGAGATACAGGACCGACTTACCAACCTGGAGTCACAGACAGGATGCACATGCAACAGGTTACCCCCGGCACCAGGTGACCACCAGGAAGCCGGAGTTATCAACCATGAAGTCTCTCCGGTCCAAGAGCATGAAACGTGCAACGTACCAGGTGAAGAGAGTATACCAGATGACCAGGAGAGAATCACACTCACAGAAGAGATAAGATTGGCTCTCACATCTCATGTGGAGAAACTTCAGGAAAGTGGAATGAGTTACCAAGTTATTGCCGATCACCTTGGTATGGGTAAAGGCAGGATATCAGAACTGAAGTCAGGGAAACTTAAGACACTTACCCGGTCCCAATACGAGACTCTGATAAGTCTCTAATTCAAAACCATTCACGCAGAAGCACCTAAAATCAATTATCTCTTTTCAGTCGGTGGAATCTATAACTCAATCCAGATGCCTCAATAGTGTAAAGATCTGATGTAAGATACCTGATCATTATGATCATACCTTGATCACATATTGATCAGAGGATCGTGATCATATCAAATCAGTACCAGATCAGGAAAAGAAAGAGTGTACTTACTTAGATTATACTACTACTAAGTACCTGATCATAAAAAAATTGCATACAGACAATTCTAGTATCTGACCCAACTGACACCATCATTGACACCATTTAACCTAGGGACATGGGACATACCTTTTCGTTGTTAGATCTTGAAAAGAAGATTAATATGAAGAATATATGTACTAATTATAATCGGTGACCCAAAAAAAATAATTGCATATAGGGTACTCAAATCACTCTCTTCTTGATCTCCTAATTCTGTGTTTTCTGTAATAAATGCCTTAGGCGTTGAAAAGAAGTATATACGCTAAGGGGGAGATTTGAACTCCCGAGGGATTACTCCCACAAGATTTCCAATCTTGCGCCTTCCCAGACTAGACTACCTCAGCAAATTTAAGGAGCCTTTATATGTTATACCTCATTTATTTAATTTTTTTCTATTGCCGTTTTATTTTTCTTAAAAAAAGGTGGGTAAGTACCGGGATCCTTGAAAACCAGACGAGGGGCTATAATAAGTCCTTTTTGACCTATAATAACCTGTGTACTGCTGATTAATGCTTCTCCTATGCAGATTAGATCCTCTCCGGCAAGCATGACGACCATCTCTCCCATCTGAAATTTATCATGTTTTATAATTCCTCTTGCAGAGAGTCTCGCGCCATGACAGATTGCATCTGCAGCTGATTCTTTAATCTGTACACGCGGGAGGTCCGGGATGGCATCAAGAGGCGATCTTATTATTCCCGAAAGTTTTGTTATCTCTCCCGAATGTGCTGATTCGATAGCATCTTTAAGAAAATGAAGGTTAACACAGTCTTTCTCATAAAATGGACCGGATCTCGTTCTGCGTAATTCTGCCATGTGTCCCCCTGTTCCACAGGATAGGCCAATATGATGACAAAGAGATCTAATATATGTCCCAGAGTCGCACTTCACCCTTAAAAGAACAAGTGGACCATCACTGTCAAGTATCTCCAGTTCATGAATCTCTCTTATCCTGAGGGCCCTTTTTACTGCACTTTTACGGGGAGGACGCTGATATATCCGTCCGGTAAACAATTTAACTGTATTATTTAGATCATCGTCTGATACTTCTCCATGTAAGCGGAGAAGCGCTACATATTCTTTATTATCCTGATGCAGTATGGTGGTGAGTCTGACTGCTCTTCCAAGAAGTATTACCAGAACCCCCGATACTGAAGGATCCAATGTCCCCGTATGTCCTACCTGGGTAACCCCCGTCATCTCCCTTACCCATGCTGCTACCTGGTGGCTGGAGGGTCCTCTGGGTTTATCCACCAGAATAATCGATCCTGTTTTTTCTGAAATAACAGGTAATGGAAAGACCATATTGATCTATCCCCCTGGGTTCATGAGTAGAAAAAGATTCAGTTCATCCAGAGTTCCTTCAAGTGATCCGTCGCCGGTAACATCAGGGGTAAGTCCTGCCTTTTTCATCTCTTCAGCTGTTACCTCTCCAATGGCAAGAATAATAATATCATCACTTCTTGACCAGATTGCTGACTTAAATGACATAGCACTAGTAAATAAGACTCCGTCAGCTCCTGAAATATCCAAAAGTTCGTATGTTGGAATAAGAGAGTATATTTTGAATTCTACCGGGATTCCCCCTGCCTGCCTGATACCTTCAAGCAGATCTTCATTAGGTGCATCAGAACGTGGAATTCCAATTGTTTTTCCAGATATCCACTCTCCAAGAAATGGGACGAAGGCACGGGAATAAAATTCATTGAGAACCTCACACACCACTCCGGATTCCCTAAGAGTCTTTGCAGTCTGTGGCCCTATTGCTACTACTCTTGGTAATGCTACTGTTTTTAAGTAGGGGCCTATCAGGTAGGCAGGCAGTGCACTGGTAAAAAAGATACAATCGAAAACTTTTCTCTTCACTTCTTCGATAAATAATTCCATCTGTTCAGGATCTGGTTCGCTCTTTAGAGGAGATATTGAAAAACACTCATGTCCTCGTCGTGCGCACCGGATGTAATCATCCCCCTCTTTTCCTTTCAGACGTGTTATTGCTATTCGCATCTCATCTCCTTACCTGATTTAATTAGAACAATTACGGATATTTTATGCATTCAATGCACTTAAATGCATGAGAACCAGATGATTCAGATATTCGCCGGAATGCTTGGTGGGATAGTGTTCGGAATTATCAGTGGTTTAACTCCAGGTATTCATGTAAATATGGTTGCAGCCTTTCTCCTTGGGCTTTCACCATTATTACTTCCTGTTTTGGGATCGGAGGGGCTTGCAGCCATGGTGATATCAATTATTATCACGCACTCGTTCCTGGATATAATCCCTGCAACTTTTCTTGGTGTTCCAGAGGAAGGAACCTGTATCTCGGTATTACCCGCTCATTCATTGGCACAGAATGGAAGAGGTGAAGAAGCGGTTCGTATTTCCGCCCTTGGAAGTCTTTGGGGGGTTGTTTTTGCAATTCCGCTGGCATTTGCAGCACTCCAGTTTATTCCTATTCTTCAACCGGTTATTGATGTATTTACCGGTGTATTATTAGTACTCATAATGGGGATCATAATAGTAAAAAGTGAAGCCCCTGGCTGGTGCATGGCGTTATTTCTGGTTTCCGGTGTACTTGGATGTTTTGCATTCAGTTTTTCTTACCTGTCGTGGAATTCTGCTGGAGCAGGTGAGATTCTGATGCCTCTTCTTACCGGATTATTCGGACTTCCCTTCCTTTTAATCTCTTCTAAAGGTAAAATCCCAAGACAACGTCCCTTTAAAGTTTCTATGGAAAATAACGCATTAATAAGATCTGCAGTCCCTGCAAGCCTGGCCGGATTGATAGTCGGCTGGTTACCTGGATTATCAACAGCATCAGCAAATGCACTAATTTCAGGATATATTCCATATGATAAAGATCGAATGGGATACCTTGTAGCATCAGGAGCCACAGCAACTGCCAATGCTCTTATCGGTATTGCAGTTTTTATCTCAATTGGAAGGATGAGAAATGGAGCAATGATTGTTTTTTCCGCATTAGAAACTCCCTCTCTATTTTTTTTAATAACCATAGCTGCAATTGTCTCTTTGTTGGCATTCCTAATTACAATATATCTGGCAGGCCTTGCAAATTTTCTCTCTAGTTTATCCGGAAATAATCTGAATACTATTGTAATATTATTTCTGATTATTATTTGTGGGATATTCACCGGACCCTTTGGGATGCTAATCCTGATTTTATCGACAATGCTTGGAATAGTGCCGGGGCTTGTTGAAGTTTCCAGAATCCCTTGTATCGGTGTTGTTACTATTCCTGTAATTTTGTATTCATTTGGATTCGGGGGATTTTCATGAGTAAAATAATTAAAGAATTTCCCGATGGGTTGTCTTACTGGTTTGATCTGGTTTCCAAAGAGGATTTACCAGAGCTAATCTGTGATTCCATCCAGGATTTGGATGTTTCTGATTTCCTTGTTAATAATATCTGCTTATATCATGAAAAGGGATGTTTCACTGATCAGCCGGATTGGGAGAAAGCAAAGGAAATTGGGGTTATTTTGCAAAGAAACCAATATCTCTCTCTTATAAGGAGTGTTTCATTGGCAATCGCCTTAAAAAAACTTAAAGAAAATGAGAATCTAAAAGAGATTGAATTGATACACCTTATAAGAATACTTGATGAGATTGACAGGAGTGTATCAAAGATTTCAGAAAGGATTGAAGAGTATATTCGGGCAGTTTCATCATATGGTATTCGGGATTCTTTAAACAGTATTACGAGTCTGATTCAGTTAATATCAAAAGATCCTGATCATCCTTTAATGTTGTTATGCAGGGAAGTTATAAGATTGAAAGAGTCAAGAACCCTCCTTTTGAAGGATGTTATAAAACTGTCTGATCAACTAATGCCAAATATGAGTGCAATATGTGGTCCGGTTGTATCTGCCCGTCTGTTATCTGCTGCAGGGGGAAGGGATAAACTTGCATGTATGGCCGGTTCTTCTCTTCAGGTACTTGGAGCAGGACCGTCACTTTTCTCTCATCTTTTATCATCGACACCTCCTCCAAAACACGGGATAATTTTTGAGTACAAAGGAGTACATCAGGCAAATAAAAAAGTCAGGGGGAGGATAAGCAGGGTTTTGGCTTGCCAACTTGTTATTGCAGCAAGGATAGATCTATATCGGGGAACATTAGATTCTGATTTTTTAAAAAAGGCATATGAGCGGATATGCAGGGCAAAAAACAGCAGATAATCTGGATTAACGGTAGATTATTGACTCCAGGACGGATTAGGCATGGAGACAAGGTATATGCTGGTATGCGATTATGGCAGCCTGAGAGAAGTAAAATTGCTGCTTTGTGTCATCTCGGATACATACCTGAAATAATTGGTGCAAAAATACTCTATCTTGGTGCATCAGCAGGTACGACCGTCTCATATGTTGCAGATTATGCAGAAGTAGTCTATGCGGTAGAATTCTCAAGAAGACCAATGGTTTCTCTTATTAATGTTTGTCAGGATAGAATGAATATCATACCAATATTTGGGGATGCCAGATATCCAGGAAGATATTATTTTATCGTTGAAATTGTGGATATACTGATTCAGGATATTGCACAGAGAGATCAGGTTGAGATCTTACTGAAAAATATACCCCTGCTTAAAAATGGAGGTATTGTTATACTTTTTTTAAAGATGCAGTGCATGGGAATTGATATAAATCAGGGGGACATCATAAAAGATGCAACAGAAAGATTAGATAAAGCCGGGATCAGAAATATAACTGTAATTAATATGGAGAAGTATTATATCTGGCACACTGCAGTTATAGGTCTCCTTAAGAAATAGCCCGAAGCAGATTCGAACTGCTGTCACAAGGTCCAGAGCCTTGTATGATTGACCTCTACACTATCGGGCTTTATGCCTCCACAAGTTATATCTCATTATATAAATATGTTTTTTAATTACCTTGGAAAAAATGGATTTGAGTTTAATTCTGCGCGATAGATCTTTTTGGAGATAAAATGAGGGTTATTTATGCATATATAATAAACTCTATGATCTAGATGACTCTAAAATTTATTTGCGTTTATTGAAATAGGGATGAATTTTTTACTTTTTTAGATGTATAATACCAAAAAGGATATATCTAGCAGTTCACAAATATCTAGTTATACTTCGATTTCTCGGAGTATGTTGCACTTAAATCCGGTGAACAGTCACGAATAACAATGACGATCGGCGGATTTTTGTTAATGAACGTTTGTTCGGAGGACATGTAATGAATGCACGAATTGCAGTTGTCATGATGGTGCTTGTTGCACTAGCAATCGTGGTACTGCCTGCATCTGCAGCCATCAATAAGATTCCAGCCGGAGGAGAAATCTTCATCGGTGAAAAGAATCTTGATGTCTCTGCAGCAACAGGATCAGCAAGCCAGATTGCATGGTGGCAGCCTGGAACCAACACTGAAACTGAGCAGCCTGCAGATATCCAGCAGGTTACAAACACCCAGGCATTTTACGTTTCTCCTGATATCTTTGTCGGTAAGACCGGTAACTGGTATCAGTGGAATGGTAGTGTCAAGGGTTCACTTGCCTTTAACATCAAGGAACCGTCCCTTAACCTTAAGATCTGGGATGGAACTACCAACAAAGATGTAACCGGCAAGGCAATCCCTGTAGGAAGCTACGGGAACTTTGTCATTGAGACCAACATGCAGAGTATTATTACTCGTCCAGGATTCACACCTGCAGATGCACCCTTTAAGATTAAAGTAAAGAGTGCAGACGGTGGTGTTTACACCTCACTTGTTGGAAATAATGGGAAAGACATTTACCTTACTAACCTTGCTGTTAATCAGCAACTATGGTACTGGGTAAGTCCGGATGACAAACATACCGAACCGTCACCCAATGATGGTTGGAACACTGCAGCCGAAGACAAATATGGTAACCGTATGTATAAACCGGGAACCTACACTGTCTGGTCAGAGTGTAATGCCAATGGTATGAAGGATATGTATAAGTCACCGGATGGTTCTGATTATACCGGAAAGACTATCTCTGCTGTACAAAGTGTTCAGATCGCAACCGACCAGGTTAAGATCGAAGCTAACAAAGACACTGTAACCCGAGGAAATCCTTTCTCCGTCACTATTACTGGTGTCCCGAATGCTGATTACTACTTATGGGTCAAGGGAACCGGATCAATGACCGGCCTACCAGATGACCAGCCACCGATGATCCTTGACACACAGGTGGATGTCAAGCAGGATCCATCAGCTGGTCCGTATGACATCGGTAAGTACCAGTATGAAGGTGGAGCAGGGAAGAGTATCAAGCAGGATGTCCCCGATGATCCCGATTACCACGGTACAAAGTTCTACGCCCTTGTAAAACTTAACGACAGTGGTACCAGAACCGTAGAGTGGAAGACTTCAAAAGACACCAAGGATAAGAAGTACACTATCCGTGTCGAACGTAAGTCTGGAAGCCAGTACAAGTCTGACGAAGTCGACATCAAGGTAGAGAAGGGCGATGTTACCATCGTTGCTTCCGGAGATCAGAGTTACTACCTTGGTGAGGAAGTCAAACTCTCCGGTACTAACTCCGAGACTGATATGACCTACCTGTATATCACCGGTCCAAACCTTCCGAATAACGGTGGAATGCTGAAATCACCGCGCAAGGAAGTTATTAATGATCAGGCAGCATCGTTTGATCAGGCCGATGTTCAGGACGACGATACATGGGAGTTCAAGTGGCAGACCGCAAATCTTGAGATAGATGCAGGAACCTATACTATATACGCAGTTAGTGCTCCAAGAGACGCAGCTCATCTTAAAGATGCACAGTATGACACAGTCTCTCTTGTAATTAAGAAGCCATACATTCAGGCAACAGCATCTGCAAGTGTTGTTGCAAAGGGTGACAAATTATACGTACGTGGAACTGCGGAGGGAGACCCATCCGTAGGTATTGCAATATGGATCCTTGGAAAGAACAAGGTCATGTATGCAACAGAAAGCGTAAACGATGATATGTCATTCGAGTACGAATTATCCGGAGCAGATACTGCAAGCCTTTATGCAGGTCAGTACTTCGTTGTTGTCCAGCATCCAATGTATAACAATGAGTTTGATGTGTATCCGGACAATGCATTAGATCCACAGTACGTTTATGGTGCATACCCAACCCGCGACTCTCAAATATTCAAGATTGGCGGATCCGGAGCACTTCAGGGAACTGATGCAGCAGAAGCATTAGTCCGTGCAATTGACTCCGCAATGGTTGATGATACCTATACCAAGCTGCAGTTCCTCGTAGAGGAACCAAAAGTCACCATAATTCCGATCGGTGAGCAGGCTGTAGGATCAAAGTTTGATATCAAGGGTACCACTAATCTTGCTTACGATGACAACGATCTGCTTGTTGAGGTCACTTCATCCTCATTCAAGCCAACAGATAAGAGCCAGAGTGGTGAGTTTAGTGGTGCATCCGGTACTGTCAAGGTTGAACAGGGTACTGATGGACTGAACAAATGGAGCTTTAACGTTGATGCCAGCACCTTCAAGCCGGATGAGTACATCGTCCGTGTCTCTGGTGTAACCACCGATGTAGTCGAGACTGCACTCTTCAATATTGTAGAGGCACCAACCCCGACAATAGCTCCAACTGAAGTTCCAACAACTGTTCCAACAGTAGTCAACACGACTCCAACTGCTGAGCCGACTACTCCACCAACCACAGAGCCGACCACAGAACCTCCGACTCCTGAACCGACTAAACAGTCTCCAGGATTTGGGGCTCTCCTGACACTCGCAGGTCTTGGTGCAGTTGCATTCTTTGTAATGCGCCGGAACTAATCAAATTAAACCCACTTTTTTTAAATCATTGTATATCTGGTTACTTCAGAGTTTTATCAGACCCCATAAATAAGATCAGACTGAAATTTACCAGTATGAGATTGACTGTCCAAGTTGTCGATATCGCTGCAAGAGGTATACTTTTGCATGAAAACGATGCAAAAACTCTGGGCATACTTCCGGGAGACAGAGTTGTTCTTACTTCAACAAGTACCGGAAAAGCTACCGCTGATTATTTGTACACTACCTCGTCGTTGATTAAACAGGGATTTATCGGTGTGTACTTTCAGACTGGTACTAAACTTAACCTGACTGATGGTGAACAGGTGGAAGTAAGGGCATCTGACCGGCCTTTATCCCTGGATTATATCCGAAACAAGATGGATGGAAAAAAATTAACCCGGGAAGAGATAAGAACAATCATTTCGGATATTGTTCTGGATGCCTTATCACCAAGTGAAATAACTGCTTTTGTAGTCAGCTCATATATCAATGAACTTGATATGGATGAGATTGAATCCCTGACACGGGCAATGGTCGAGACTGGAGATCAGATCTCATTTCATACAGGACCCATCGTTGATAAACATTCAATAGGCGGAGTTCCGGGCAACAAGATCTCTCTGATAGTTGTGCCAATAATTGCAGCGAGTGGATTAATAATCCCAAAAACCAGTTCACGGGCTATAACCGGGGCAGGAGGAACAGCAGATTTAATGGAAGTATTATGTCCGGTCAAGTTCTCGGCTTCTGAAGTCCAGGAGATGACAATGAAGGCTGGAGCCGTAATAGTCTGGGGAGGAGCAACAAACATAGCACCAGCTGATGATAAGATCATTATTCAGGAATATCCTTTCAAGATTGATCAGATTGGACAAATGCTTGCAAGTGTTATGGCGAAAAAATATGCAATCGGAGCTAATGTGGTTGCAATTGATATCCCCGTGGGAAGATATTGTAAAGTTCATTCTGTTGAAGAAGGCCGGAAACTAGCGCGTCAATTTATAGATCTTGGAGAGCGATTGAATATTAGGGTTGAATGCGCCTTAACTTATGGAGACGCTCCTGTCGGGAGGGCTATAGGGCCCAAATTGGAGGTTAAAGAGGCGTTAAATGTTCTGGAAGGGAGTGATTCGCCCAGATCATTAATTCAGAAGAGTTGTGTTATTGCAGGGATTGCACTGGAACTTGCCGGTAAAGCGAATCGTGGTGAAGGTGCAAATATAGCACTGGATATCCTTAAATCCGGGAAAGCATTAAAGAAATTTCTCGAGATTGTTGCTATCCAGGGAGGTAAGGGTGATATCAGTTCAAAAGACATCTCCCCCGGTGAGCACTATTACATTGTCAGGGCAGACACTACTGGTTATGTTATTGATCTCAATAATCATTCCCTGATCACAATTGCCAGAACCGCAGGAGCCCCAAACGATCAGGGGGCAGGAGTTTACCTTCATGCAAAACCAGGCACAAGCCTTTCTAAGGGAGATCCAATCTTTACGATATATGCTGACAGAAAATGGAGACTTGAAAAGGCAACAGAGATTGCAAGAACACTTCGGCCTGTAATGGTTGAAGGGATGCTTATTGATCGTGTGCCTCAGGTCAGGGAATGGAATCTTGGAAGATTCCATAATAAGTAACTGAAATCTTACACATCCTTTTTTGATATTGTCACCAATACCTATTGATTCAAGTATGCGTATCCCTCCTGGTTTTATAACAGGTCTGTTACTTATCGTATCTGTATGCTCTCTTGTATCTGCCTCTTCAGTGATGATCATCGCGTACGAACAGACAGATAAAACCGCTTTGATACCTGAAGCGATTATCTATGCAGATGGGGTAATTAAAGGAAAGACCGATCTGAATGGCGAGTATAATTTGAGTTATGAGGGTGATCCACCAATTATAAGGCTTGTAAAGGGTGGTTACACTGATTGGACCGGATCTCCGTCTGTTAATGACACTGCCCTTCTTGTCCCTATGGATGTTCGTAATAGTTCTCTCAATGTTGAAATATATGATGCTGATACTGCAACACCTGTTCAAAATTCTCAAATTTCTATCATGGGAGAGGATGGTTCAGAATATGATGGGAGAACAGGACCTGACGGGAGATCGATAATATCATTAAAACCGGATCAGGTATATAATATTAGAATACAAACACGCGATTTTCAGCCGGTTAATGATACAATAGTCACAAATATTGATAATACGACGGTTCAATACTCACTTGTAAGAAATGACAGGATATCCATAAGAACTACTGATTCAAACACAAACCGCCCGATACCTAATGTTAATGTACAAATTGATGGGAATTTAGCAGGGATTACAAATGAACGCGGTATTTTAGTTACTAATACCAGCAGAAACCAGGAACATATCTTCAATTTGGATGCTGTGAATTATGAACCTGTAAGGCAGGCCCGAATAGTTACTGATCAGGATAAGTTAATTGAGTTCTCCTTAACCGAAGGAAAAGGTACAGTTTTTGTTTCGGTTTATGACGAAGAAAACCGTCCGATATCTGGTGCTGATATTCAGGTTGATGGGGTTTCTTTTGGGAAAACTAATGAATATGGACGTTTGATGGTCCCTGGGCTTGAGATGAGGATGCATGAATTTTCTGCCGGTATGGATGGGTTCAAAGAAGCCTCTCTTTCAAAGATTCCGGGTTCAGACATGGGAGAAGTAATTCTGGTTTTAAGTAAAGAGTACAAAGATCTGTTAGTTACCGTCAGGGACAAGAAAGGATCCCCTCTTTCTAATTCCAATGTATCTGTATATGGAAATGAAGAACAAAAGAAAAATTCCTATGTAACAGATTCAAAGGGCATCGCTAATTTTTCAGTTGAAAAAAACACTTTTATTACTATTGCCGTGGAAAAGGAAGGGTATTATTCCAATACAACTACTATTCAGCCTGAATATGACAATATTACATTAATTCTGAACCCGAAAGAGAAAGAAAAGATCTCAACAAGTCCAGTTTTTCCTTTGCTTCCGGTTTTTGTTGTAACTATTCTGATTCTGATAGTAATTGGCGCAGTTGTTGTTCTGAAAAAAAGACAGGGGTCACAAAGGAAAAGACGTGTGCCAAAACGAAGATCGCTTTAGTATAAGACGGATCCAGTGGGAATCGAACCCACGTCCCCGGGTCCGAAGCCCGGAAGGATATCCGCTACCCCATGGATCCTCTCATGATTACTATCCATAGACTGATAATCTTTATTCTCCCAACATAGGATATGATACTCTCGTCTCAATCAATACAATCAAGGTTAGCAAAGCAGCAAAATAATGGTGGTATAATAATAAAACCATATAATGAGGAATGTCAGCAGCCTGCATCTTATGATCTAAGGGCGTCAGAGCCTGCAATTATTCGGAAAGGTTCACTCACTCTTATTGCCAGTAAAGAATGGGTTGAACTTCCATCTGATATTGCAGCCACATTAAGGTGTCGCTCATCATTTGCAAGAAGAGGGGTATTCATAAGTGGAGGATTTGTGGATCCCGGATTCAGGGGTCATCTCACATTATGTCTGTTTAATTGCAGTGAAGAAGATATATCAGTAAAAGAGGGTGAACGTGTTGTCCAGATGGTGTTTCATGAGGTTGATGGAATCGGTCCAGGATACTGTGGACAGTATCAGGATAGTCACGGGGTGGTAAGGGCACAATGATTAAGACCGAGCATAAGTATATTGAAATTCTTCGGATCCTTAAGGAGCACCAGGAACCTATGGGTGCCAAGCGATTGTCAGAACTTATGGCAGAACGCGGTTATGTTATGACCGACAGGGCCGTGCAGTACTATCTCAGGTACCTTGATACAAGAGGTTTTACTGAAAAGGTTGGAAATCAGGGAAGGATCCTGACAGCTTCCGGTATCATGGAGACAGATCGGGCGCTTGTTGATGACAGGATTGGATTTGTTATATCAAAACTTGAGCGACTGGCATACAGGAGCAACTTTGATCCGATATCTGCGACGGGAGATGTAGCATATAATCTGACAATAATTCCCGATGAGATGGTTGACACCATCTGTGGAATCTTTAATAAAGTCAGGGATGCCGGATGTAGTTTTTTTTCCGGATATTCAATTCTTGATCGTGATCCAAGAGTTCCTCCAGGTCATAGTGGAATAGTATCAGTATGTAGTATAACAATGGACGGTGTTTTCCAACACAATGGAATTCCTGTAAAAGTGGCATATGGTGGAACAATTAAGATGAAAGATAAAATCCCCGTATGTTTTAATGACATAATCGGATACCAGGGTTCCACAATAGATCCCCTTCAGCTCTTTATCGGAGCAGGGCTTACTTCGATTAATGAATATATTTCATCCGGAACCGGTCTGCTTCTGGCAAATGTACGTCAGATACCAGGATCAGCTCATGATCAGGCTCTGGGTCTAATCTCTGATATGCAGAATTGCGGGTTTCGTTTTCCTTTAACACTTGGAAAGGGCAGGATTTTTAATCTTCTAACTGATCCTCACAGAATATCGCTGGTCTCATTTTCAGGGATGAATTCAATAGGATGTGCAGTGGAAGACGGTTGTAAACTTAAAACTGAGATCGGGGCCGGGACTATACCCTTCTCTAAGGTTATCGGGAGTTAAAAGTAAAATTATCCCCTTTTTAGAGCGTTTGTCTGGTATCTGTTCATTAGATCCTGAATTCTTGTAACAATAGTGAGACCCGAAAACAGGATAAGCACAGAAACATTTCTGGAATGCCTGGATGAAATCGGGTTATCTCCGGATCTTAATTCAAATCCTGCAATACTTTCGTCGACCCATTTTCTAATCGCCATATAACCTTTCATTGAGAGTTCTTCTTCAGGTCCGCTTAAAAGAACTAGTGCTTTCTTAGCCGTAGAAAAGTCGCAATATGCAGAAATGTCTCTAAAAACTGCTTTCTCCGCCAGACGAACAATACGTGCAGCTTGTTCCTGCTTTCCTACCCTTGATTCATCGCGTGTTTTAAAAAAGCCTATACGCGCAGTATCTGGTAGTTCCTCTTCTGAAAATCCGATGGTAATTAGTGACATACCTGTTATTGTATTCAGAATCTCACGTGAATCCAGGACAGTCTGGGGCATTGAATTATTTATCTCTCCTGCCTGAATCAATACAGATATTCTCTTTGCAATATGTCGGTTTACAAGATCATAAGGTTCAAGGGTTACTTTTTCAGGCGTTCCTGGTATCCAGAATTTTTCAGATAAACTACTCGACTTTTGAAGAGAATTCTTTTTTAGTTCAGTACGTACTTTCTCAAGCCATAACTGATTATCAAAAATTATTACCCCATCGACAATATCCCGAATTATCTGAAGATTTTTAAGGGAACGAATAAGTTTTTTATCGCCTGCGGCTTCTGCTGGTATTGTGACAAGTGCAAATACAGGCTCATACATTGATTCTCTGATTATTGATACAAGATGTGGGACAAGACTTACAAGTCCTCCGTCAAGGCCCGCACAAAGGAGGATAGCATCATGCATACCTACATCATACTTCTTTAGTTTAGCCTTGACTTCATCAATTGTGAACCCGGTGGTAATAAGTTCAGGAGAGTCTATGTTATCTTTTGGAAAGTAGAATTTCGCTTTTTCCTCTATGCTCGTGAGGTTTTCAAGAACTATCGGATCATTATCAACTGCGATTGCATGAAGGCCGGAGTGATTGCCAGAGGCTTTTGAAGTCATTAATATGGTATCAGCAATCTTACTCCCGGCAGTTCCCAGTCCAATTATCAGCAGTCTCATTACGCCTCATCACACCCTGAAATTACAACAGTATGTGTGTATATATTTTTGAGTTCATCTGATAAAGTGTATCTATCTGTCTTCATTCAAATCTCGTTAAATATTACTAAAATAAGAGAGAAACCGGTGCGTTGGAAGGGATATTCTCTAAAAAGCTTAAAAGAAAAGTCTGATTCCTGATTGTTCTGCGAATAATAGAAAAAAAACGAAAAAAATTACAGATTCAAATGATAATATTTTTACAGGTTTGAGTGTTAATACTGAATTGAGGTGACATACCTTGACCTATGGAATAGAATTTGTCCCAGGAAATTTAACCGTAAAACAAGTTGTAACATACTGTAAGTTGGCAGAATCCAAAGATATTGATTTTGCATGGATTACCAACCACTATAACAATCGGCACTGCTACCCGACCCTTGCCGCAATAGCACAGGCTACTTCAACCCTGAAGATGGGCCCGGGAATTATGAATGCATTCACAGATACCCCGGCAGCAATGGCTTCTTTTGCATGTACCCTGAATGAAATATCAGATGGTCGTGCAGTCATGGGTATTGGACCCGGTGATCTTTCAACATTGCCAAAACTTGCAATCAACCCGGAAAAACCTGTTGGCCGGCTTGAAGAAGCAGTTATCCAGATGAGAAAACTCTGGGGAGGCGAACAGATCAATAAGAGTGGCATGAAATTCTTTGATTACGACGGAGCAAAGCTGACCGGAGTAACACTTCCTGGAAAGAAGGGTATCCCTGTATATATCGGAGCTCAGGGTCCAAAAGTTCTCGAACTTGCAGGAACCATTGGTGATGGAGCCCTGATTAATGCTTCAAATCCAAAAGACTTTGATGTAGCTATTCCGATTATCAAGGCAGCCTGCGATAAAGCAGGAAAGAAGGGCTTTGATATTGGCGCATACACTGCAATGTCAATTGACAAGAATGCAAAGAAGGCAAGAAATTCAGCAAAGATTGTGGCAGCCTTTATTGCAGCAGGTTCTCCAGAACCATTGTTAGTACGTCACGGGCTTGATCTGGCAAAAGTTGCAACTATAAAGGCAGCACTTGCCAAGTTTGACTTTGGAACCGCCGGTGCAAATGTCGACGATGCAACGATTGATGCATTTACCATTGCAGGAGATCCCGATACTGTAAGGCAGAAATGCGAGGATCTTACCAAGGCCGGAGTTACTCAGATCATCTTTGGATCACCGATTGGTCCGGATATCACAAACTCAATCCGTCTGCTCGGAAAGTACGTGGTATAAATCTGTAACTTTCTTTTTTTTGTGTTTCATTCTATTTCAGAATAGATTTGATTAACTTAAAGTGACTGAATATTATCCTGAGTTGGAACCCTTTCTTTGTGAGGCTGATAGTGTTTGAAATATACCGTCATGAAAATAATGGCAGCATTATTGAGTACCGTACTGAAGATCTTACCGGGATAAATTCAAGAATCTGTCCTGAAAGGTTGAAACGAGGAATTGGAACCGTAGACATTCCTGTATACTCTTCTGAAGGTTGTCCTTTTTGCCAGGATCTTATTGATCAGATGACACCAGTCTTCCCTGATGGCAGAAGGATTAGGATGGGAGAAAGTGTTACATTTCCGAATCTCTTTCCTTTTGCATCATATCATGTAGTCACTGTCATTACAAATGAACATACTGTCACACGATTTTGTCAGGAACAGATAAGTAATGCCCTGTCAGCGCAGGTTCTTGCTATTGGTGACAAACCCGGATATAAATCAATAAACTGGAATTATCTTCCGTCCTCTGGCGCATCACTTCCCCATCCTCATATGCAGGGGCTTGTTGATCCAAAACCCGATTCTCTCCCTTTAAGGTACTTAACATGTTCCAGACGATATTATCATGAGAACGGCAGATCATGGTGGAATGATCTAATGGATTATGAGGTGAAAACAATGCGTCACCTCACGGGTATGAACTTATTCTGGTATGCTCATCCAGTGCCGATTGGGGAGAAAGAGATACGATGTGTACTCCCGATAACGTCAATCCAGGATTTTATACCATATATTGGAAATTTTTCTCAGGACCTTGTAAAAATACTTAATTTCTATAATTATATGGGAAATGGGGCGTGGAATATGTCAATCTTTTTTGGATCTGATTCGGATGCTACGGTTTTTTCAGCCTTTTGTATATTAATTGCAAGGATAAACCCCAATCCATTATCTACTTCTGATACTGCTTTTATGGAAAGACTTCACTTTGAACCAGTGATAATGACTTTACCTGAAGAGATGGGATTATTCTGGCGCAGGTATTGTGAAATATCTGATTAAATTTTAGTTTAATATAAAAAAAAGTTGGGTTTATTCAGGTTTGCTGATTAGTTTTGTCTTGGCAACTCTTGTACCGTCATTCTTGTGTGGTTTTCTTATGACAGCGTCGGTTGCTTTTTCAAGTTCGCGTGCTTCATCACAAAGGAGCATTGCATGACGCATCATTTCATGAGCTGATGCAACAATTGGAGTATAATTCTCAAATCCTTTTGTCATGAAACAACCCTTTACATTGACCCCGGCCACTGCTGATGCAATCTCATATGCTGCCCTGGCTTTGGTAAGTGCGTATGGATTTGTGAACTCACCCTCAACTGCCTTATCTGATGTCATTACTACTTTTGGAAGAACAAGATCCTTACCGGATTTTCCTGCTTTTACCTGATCGATGACTTCATCAAGGGCTATCTGAAGTTTTCTGAAGGCTCCTGTCAGAGATAATACTTTTACAAGGTTTCCATTGTAATCTGCCATTTCAATGGGGTCAAGGAACTCACGGCGTGCACCAATCATCGAATCACCTTTCATGATAATGTAACCGAACTCACTTGCCTTGAGTGCTTCCCATTCTTCTTTCTTTGTGGTGATATCATCAGTGATGACTACACAGGGTATGCCTGCAGCAAGCAGTGCCTCACGTGCACCTTTCGGGCCGGGAAGAACACCATTTGGAGAGACTACAATACAAAAATCAGGTTTCCATGCTTTCATATTGCTTACTACGCGATCGATATCCTCAGGCTGGAGTTTGGTTCCTGAAGTTGCCATGAAAGATTGCATATCTTCGCGGTCTGCACGTTCGTCAAGAAGGAGTTCTGCCATTACGCCGCTGGCAATATTTCCAAGTTTTGCTATTCCTACTTTTACAACCATTCTACACCTCTGTGTATCAACGATACTATGATAAACTACCGTAATAAATATTGTGAAATCGTTTTTGGAATACTAAGTGACCTGAAAAATATTCCACTTATCTTTAATAATATTTTATAATTCCTGTTCAACATAGTTTTAATTTTTTAACATATACTTAGTTTTCACCATGTTAACGAAACCAGTTTAAGTTTTAAGGTTTAACATATTCATATGAAAGATGGGTTATTGACCGACAGACAAAAGGAGGTACTAAGATATCGTAAATCAGGACTTACCCAGCAACAGATTGCAGATATCATTCACACTTCAAAGGCCAATATCTGTACAATAGAAAAATCTGCCATGGAAAATGTGCAGCGCGCGCGTGATACGCTGGAATTCTTTTACAGTCTTGATGCAAGGCACCTCTGTACTATTGAGAAAGGAACAGATCTTCTTGATGCAGCAAAATTAGTCTTTTCAGAGGCGGAAAAGACAGGTGTGAAAGTAAGATATGATAGTATCCAATTGATGAACAGGATAAGAGAGGAGATTCCTGAAAAAAACAAATCCCGATTGGTCAGAGAGAGGATAGATGTCTATCTTAAAGAAAATGGGGATCTGTATTTTGAAGGCTGATTCCGCCAATACTTTTATACCTATTCTTTTGTAATAAATAAGAAGCCTTGACTAATAGGATGGCTTGTCCTGTATGTTGGAATGTTCCATTTAGAGGCCATTTAGGCTTTGAAATGAGCAATAATTGCATAATATAGCAATGGGCTGAAAGAGTGGGATGTGATGACGGCAAGGGTGGACGATGCGGCCCGAATCCTTAACCGGATAAGCCGGAGAATCACGCATCTTACGAGAGACCGGTAGTCGGACATTCCGGCTAAAGATCTGTTTACACGCGAGAGAATTTGTTCTGGCAGGTATGTTCTGCACATCCTTAACGGTACTCAGCGTTGTAAGGAGAGATCTTTAAGTCACCATCCGATATGCAGCAGGTATGATTGATTCATACACCGCTCAGGTTCCGTGTCTCTTTCCTGCATCGAAAGCACTTCCGGATACTGTTTGGAGTGTTTAAAGATACAGAAAAGAAGGACTGATTGATACATGCCAAATATTCACCGACCTCGCCTGGGTTCACTGGCTTACAGTCCCAGGAAGAGAGCAAAAAGTCATATTCCAAGATATCATGCATGGCCAGCTTATAATGGAGAACCAGCACTTCAGGGCTTTGCAGGGTACAAAGTAGGAATGACTCATATCATCATGGTTGATGATCATGAATACGGCCCGAATGAAGGGAAGGATATCATGGTCCCTGTTACAGTGATAGAAGTCCCTGATATGCGTGTTGCCGCAATCAGGGTTTATCGTCATGATACTTATGGAAACCATGTTCTGACTGAAATCTGGGCAGATAGTTTTGATAAAGAACTTAACCGGAGACTAACCCTTTCAAAGAATTATAATCGTGAAAAGGCAGAACTGACCGCCAGGAAAGCTTTAGAAGAGGGTAAAATCGTCGATGTTGTCGCTATAACCTATACTCATCCGGCAGTCCTCACGGGAGTGCCGAAAAAGGTTCCTGATGTTATGGAGATGCGCATCGATGGAGGCTCTATCTCTGACAGATTTGAGTACGGCCTTAGTATCCTTGGTAAAGAGTTTGATATCAGGTCACTTTTCAAAGTCGGTCAGTATACGGATGTCACTGCTATTACCAAGGGAAAAGGGACTCAGGGGCCTGTAAAGCGCTGGGGCGTCCACCTTCGTAAGAGGAAGCATTCCAGGGGTGGAAAAGAACGCCATGTGGGAACGCTCGGACCATGGCATCCTCATCATGTCAGATGGCAGGTTCCTATGATGGGTCAACTCGGTTACCAGCAGCGGACAGAATTCAATAAAAGGTTGCTTAAAATAGGAGAGGATGGCGCCGATATAACTCCATCAGGCGGATTTATAAATTATGGTCTGGTGCGCAGCAGGTATATCCTGATCAAGGGCTCTGTTCCGGGGCCTTCCAAGCGACTTGTAAGGGTACGGCATTCCATGAGGCTTGGAGAACATAAGATTCGTGAACCGGCGATCGGGTATGTAAGCCTGGAGAGCAAGCAGGGGTGAATTGAATGAAAGCACAGGTACTGACACTTACCGGAGCAGTTGACCACGAGATTGATCTTCCTCAGGTCTTCAGTTCAGAATATCGTCCGGATTTGATCAAAAAAGCAGTTATCTCCCAGCAAAGCAGGAGATATCAGCCACATGGAGCCAATATTTATGCAGGTATTACTGCCTCTGCGGCAAGCTGGGGTAGTGGTCGTGGTGTAGCTCAGGTTCCAAGACTGAAGAATGGTTCACGGGCGGCCAAAATTCCGCAGGCCAGGGGTGGCAGAGAGGCTCATCCTCCCAAAGTCGAAAAGATCCTGATAAAGGATATAAACCGAAAGGAAAGACGAAAGGCCCTTAGTTCAGCAATTGCTGCAACAATATCCGATGAACTCGTCAGATCAAGGGGTCATGTCTTTAATGGATCTCTGCCGTTTGTTCTGGCTAGTGAGTTTGAATCTTTAAAAAAGACCCGGGAAGTAATTACTGCCCTGCAAGCTGTTGGTGTTTACAGTGATGTGGAGAAGGCAGAGGGTTCAAGAAAAGTAAGGGCAGGAAGGGGAAAACTTCGTGGCCGGCGATATAAACAAAGAAAGAGTCTTCTGATTGTAACCGGTAACGAGCGTCTTCGGGCAGCCAGAAACCTGGCTGGTGTGGATGTCTGTCTGGTTGACAATCTAAATGTTGAACTTCTGGCACCTGGAACGCATGCTGCAAGACTGACTCTCTGGACTGAAGATGCAGTAAAAAAACTAGGGAGTGAGCAGTAATGATTCTGAAATATCCATATGCAACTGAAAAGGCCAGTATGATCGTTGAGAAAGACGGGCAGCTTCAGTTCATGGTTGACCGGAAAGCTACAAAGGTGCAGATCAAACAGGAGATTGAGAAGATGTTTGGTCAGCCGGTAACTTCAGTCCGGACCCTTATGACAAACAGGGGAGAAAAAAAAGCGATGATAAGTTTCTCAAATCCGAAGGCTGCTGAAGAGATACTCAGCCGGCTTGGAATTATGTGAGGTGACAATATGGGACATAGAATCACAACTCAAAGCCGTGGTCATGGGGGATCAACCTATCGTGCACCTTCACACAGATACAAAGCAGCGTTAAGGCATATGGGCCGGTCAGATGAGACTGTAAGTTACAAGATTAAAGATATTGAACATGATCCGGCAAGGCACACCCCGATAGCCTTAGTGGCCGGGCCTGAAAATCAGGATACCTATGTTCTTGTAACTGAAGGTATGGGAATCGGAGACACTCTTACCTGGGGTCCGGAAGCAACAGTCAGAAATGGAAATACGCTTCCCCTGCAGGATATTCCTACCGGTTCATCGGTCTGTAATATTGAAGGATTCCCAAACGACGGAGGAAAGTTTGTCCGTTCAAGCGGGGCACAGGCAACGGTTACAGATAAGATGGAAGGTCGCGTTGCAGTCCGGATGCCCAGCGGGTGTACAAAATGGTTCAACGGGCAGTGCCGGGCAACTATTGGAATTGTTGCCGGAGGCGGACGTGTTGAAAAGCCGTTCGTAAAGGCCGGAAAGAAGTACCACAAGATGAAGAATACCGCCAGCAACTGGCCGAGGGTGAGAGGTATGGCAATGAATGTTATTGATCACCCGTTCGGTGGTGGAGGACATCAGCATGCAGGAAGGCCAAAAACGGTAAGTCGTGGGACATCTCCTGGTAGAAAAGTAGGTCATGTAGCTGCGAGGAGAACCGGTAGAAGAAGGTGATTGGGATGGCAAAAAAAATACAGAAGAAGTTGCCACGAAGGAAGGAGGAATTTACTTATCATGGCTTTAAGCTTGATGAACTTCGGGCGATGAGTCTGCAGGATCTGATTCCTCATATGCCTTCCAGTATACGAAGAAAGGTATTACGTGGATGGACGATTGGAGAAGAGAAATTTCTGTCAGATCTTAAGAATCAGGAGTCCAGAATCAGAACTCATCAGCGTGATATGATAATTCTCCCGGAAATGATCGGTCGGGAATTTGAAATCCATAACGGAAAGGATTTTGTCAGGGTAGAGATTCAGCCTGAAGCTGTATTCCATTATCTTGGTGAGTTTGCACCGACAAGAAGGAAAGTCTCTCATGGTTCAGCCGGTATTGGTGCAACCAGGTCGAGTAAGTTTGTTCCATTGAAGTGATGTACATGACCAGATTTGATTACTCAAACCCGGTGACCGGTAAGGATATTGCCAGGGGTCGTGTGAATGAAGCCCCGATTTCCCCAAAGCATGCGATAGAGATTGCAGGTTTTATCAAGGGAATGAATCTTGATGATGCCACATCTTATCTGAACGATGTAATGGCTCTTAAAAAGCCGATCCCGTTTAAGCGGTTTAACAGGAATGTTCCACATCGTAAAGGGCTCGTCGGCTGGGATGCAGGAAGGTTTCCGCAAAAAGCAACCAAAGTATATCTCAGGCTGATTAACAGTGTCCGAAAAAATGCCGAGTATGATGGTCTTGAAGTAACCCAGCTTCGAATTATTCATGTTTCGGCAAACAGAGGAATCCGGAGACGTAGTTTTATGCCTCGTGCAATGGGGCGGGCTACACCAAAGGATCGTCAGACTGTAAATATTGAGATGGTCGTCAAAGAACAGGAGGCCTGATATTGTGGCAGTAGAACGGAAATTTGTTGCGGATGGAGTCAGAAAAGTACGTGTTGAGATGCACCTTGGGCATGAATTAAAACGTGCCGGATATGGGGGAATGGATCTCATCCGGACACCTCTTGGAACCCAGGTAACCATCTTTGCTGAAAAGCCTGGTATAGTTATTGGAAAAGGTGGAAAGGTTGTCAGGGCACTGACACAGGATCTTGCAACCACCTATGGTGTTGAATCCCCCCAGATAGAGGTTCAGCAGGTTGACAATCCAAACCTGAATGCCCAGATTATGGCAGAAAGACTTGCAAGTGCCCTTGAACGTGGATGGTATTTCAGGAAAGCAGGCTCTTCAACCCTTAGGAGGATAATGGATTCAGGAGCTCTTGGTTGCGAAGTGATAATTTCAGGAAAACTTACTGGTGCCAGAGGACGTGTCCAGAAGTTTGTTGAAGGTTACATCAAGCACTCAGGTGATCCTGTAAACACCCTGGTAGATAAGGGCTATGCAGTAGCCATCAAAAAGCTTGGAGTAATCGGAGTTCAGGTCAGGTTAATTCCACCTGGTTCGTTACTTCCGGATCACTTCGAAGTTACAGCTGCAGTAATGCAAAAGAAGAGAGATATGGCTCATATAACCCGGATTTCGGATGAAGATGAGGAAGCAGATCTTGATCTGGAAGAAATAATAAACAATCCGGATGATTTTACGGAGGAAGAATAAATGGCAATCTTCCGTGCACATGATGTCTCCCAACTCTCTGACGTGGAACTTATCGAACAGGTAGATAAACTGAAGATGGAACTGATCCAGTATCACGGTAAGGTCAGTGCAGGTGGCTCTACTGAAAATGCAGGTCGTATACGCGAGATAAAACGTACAATTGCCAGAATAATGACTGAACAGAACCATAGAAAGCATGCATGATCACCACATCAAATGTCTTCCGGCATGAATTGACCGGACTTGATGTGAGAGTAGTGCAGGCACAAAACAGATATCTTAACGGAATTTCAGGAAGGGTTGTTGAGGAGACAAAAAATATGATCCGAATCCAGACTGATTCAGGAGTAAAACAAGTAGGGAAAACCGGTGTGGTTTTCAGGTTTGCTCTCCCGTCCGGGGTGTCTGTGGATATGGTGGGTTCGGTGCTGGTAATGGCACCCGAGAAACGAATCAACATGAGAGTGAAAAGATAGAGGTTCAGAATGGCAAGAAATATCGGATTAAATGTCCCGGTCCCTGAAAAGGACTGTAGTGACGTAAACTGCCCGTTTCATGGCACTTTACCGGTGCGCGGCCAGGTGATCACCGGTAAAGTCGTGAGCGATAAAATGACAGGATCGATAGTAGTCCAAAGAGACTATCTTCATTTTGTCAGAAAATATCAGCGATACGAGAAACGAAGTTCAAAGATCCATGCACATAACCCTCCCTGTCTTCATGCCAGGGTTGGTGACATGGTGAGTATAGCAGAATGCAGGCCCCTTTCAAAGACCAAAACATATGTAGTTGTTGAGGTGATTCAGTCATGAAGGGGCTTGGAATTAAGGTTCCCCGTTCAGTAAGTACTGGTACAAAACTGACCTGTGCAGATAATACCGGGGCGAAGGTAGTTCAGGTTGTATCTGTTTATGGATATCACGGAGTACGTCGCCGTCAGCCCAAACTCGGACTTGCAGATATTGCGAATGTGTCTGTAAAGAAGGGTACTCCGGATATGCGGAGGAAACTCGTCCGAGCAGTTGTTATCCGTCAGAAGAAAGAGATCAGACGTCCAAGCGGGATTCGGCTTAGTTTTGAGGATAATGCAGTGGTAGTTGTTGATGAAAAGAATGAACCACGCGGAACTGAAATTAAAGGACCGGTCGCTCGTGAAGTGGCAATTAGATACCCCCGTATCGGTTCTATGGCAACTATCATCGTGTGAGGTCTTATATGGTACGAATAATTAGCAGTCAGCCCAGAAAACAGAGAAAGGCGCGATATAATGCCCCACATCACATGAGAGGTTCACTTCTCCATGCTTCACTCTCAAAAGAGTTGCGGGAAAAGTACAAACGCCGTAGTATCCGGGTTATTAAGGGCGACAAAGTAAAAGTGCTGCGAGGGGATCACTCTGGTACTGAAGGAGTGGTGGATTTAGTCCTCACAAAAGAAGCCAGAATTGTGGTTGACGGTGTATCTGTAAAGAAAGCTGACGGAACTGAAGTTCCAAGGCCCATTGATCCGTCAAATGTTATGATTACAGAGTTTAATCTCGAAGATAAATTACGTGAAGAAAAATTAGGTGGTGAATAAATATGGGAAACCACCTTAAACGGGTAGTATCTCCCAAGTCCTGGGGTATATCCAGAAAGGTCAATAAATTTGTCACGAAAACCTCACCAGGTCCGCATAACAAGAATGCTCTGCCTGTTGTAGTCTGGGCTCGTGACCAGATGGGAATTGCCAGAAACATGAAGGAGGTTAAACATATCCTTCGTGAACGTGATATCCTTGTTAATGGAAGACCTGTAAGACATCCTGAAATGGGTATTGGTATATTTGATATCATTTCTATCCCAAAGAGCGGTGAAAATTTCCGCGTACTCCGGGATAAAAAGGGAAGACATATTACAATTCCAATAGATGCAAGCGCTGCAGAATCCCGTCTTGTCAAAGTCACAAATAAAACCATTGTAAAAGGTGGAAAGACTCAGTTAAATCTCCGTGACGGTTCAAACGTTCTCTCTGATATCTCATGCAAAACAGGAGATTCGGTTGTCCTCTCCCTTAAAGAGGGAGAAAAAAACAAGGTCATAGATTGCTTCCCCTTCCAGATTGGAAATATGGCTATGATAATCGGAGGAAAACACTCCGGCGTTATTGCCAGAATTACTGAACGGATCGAAGTTCCTGGAAGTCTCCCAAATCGTGTAATTCTAAAAGATGAGATAAATGGCGTAAGTTTTGAGACTATTGATGAGTATGTTGTAATGGTTGGCCGTGAAACTCCTGCCATTGAACGCTGGGGGATTGAAGAATGAACGTAAATCGTGCAGTCTCAGTCGATAAAGTAGTCGTTCACATGGGTGTTGGCGAAGCTGGGGACAAACTTGTAAACGCTGAAAGGATAATTACGGAGATTACTGGAAATACACCTGTCAGGAGTCTTGCAAAACAAACCCTCCCTGCATTTGGCATCAGAAAAGGTGCACCAATGAGTTGTCGTGTAACTCTTAGAGGTGAAAAAGCAGAAAAATTCCTTGCTACCTCTATGAAGATTGTGGAAAATAAACTCAACGGACGTGCATTTGATAAACAGGGAAATTTCTCATTTGGAATAGAAGAACATACTGATTATCCCGGTCAGTCATACGATCCAAAGATCGGTATCTTCGGACTTGATGTTACTGCAGTTCTTAAGAGGAATGGAGCAAGAATAGCAAAGCGTCGGATTCAGCAGAAAAAACTGCCACTGAAACAACATGTGACCATGGATGATGCAATAGTCTTCCTGAAAGAGAGTTATCATGTGGAGGTACAGTAATGTCCAACGATAAAGCAGGAAAAGAGCGTAAAAAAGTATTCGGACGTGGATCACATGGATGTCTGTTATGCGGCCGGAAACAGGGACTTGTCCGGAGATACAATATTTTCTTCTGCAGACAATGTTTCCGTGAATGGGCACCGAAAATGGGATTTAAAAAGTTAAACTGAGGGGAGTGTCATGGCAAGACTGAATACAGTGGCGGATGCTATGAGCACGCTCAAGAATGCCTCCGATACCGGCCGGGCAGAATGCATAGTCCAGCCTGCAGGGAGACTGATTGGTGAGCTCCTCCGCATAATGAAAGAATCCGGATATATTCGTGAATTTACCCGGATAGAGGACGGCCGCGGAGGACAATATAAAGTGGTCATGTCCGGACTGATTAATAAATGCGGGTGTATATCTCCCCGTTACTCTGTGACTCTTAGTGAGATGGAGTACTGGGAGCAATTATATCTGCCGTCCAAAAGTATAGGGATACTCATGTTATCGACTTCAAAAGGTGTCATGAGTCATAATGATGCCCGTCGGAATGGAGTCGGCGGTGAACTGCTAGGGTACGTATATTGAGGATAATATGACCGTAGAAAAAACAGTCACCGTACCTGAAGGAGTTACTGTCACAATGGATGGATCAGTCCTGAAAGTCAAGGGTCCAAAAGGAGAACTTGAGCGTGATATGTGGTATCCAGGAATTGTAATTACTATTGGGGCTGATATCATAACTCTCGTAACCGATTCAAAGAAAAAAGCGGTTACATCAATGATCGGAACACTGGCAGCTCATTGTGTAAACATGTGTTCTGGTGTCTCCAAAGGGTATGTTTATAACATGAAAGTGGTTTACAGCCATTTTCCTATACAGATTAAGGTTCTTGGAGAAAGACTTGAGATTGTAAATTTTCTCGGGGAAAAGTTTCCAAGATATGCCCGGATTCTGCCAGGTACCATGGTTAAGGTCGGCACTGATGAGGTAACCGTAACCGGAATAAATAAAGAAGTTGTCGGTTCAACAGCAGCGAATATCGAGCGAGCCACCCATATACGGAATCGTGACCCCCGTGTTTTTCAGGATGGAATTTACCTTGTTTCACGGAGTGAGCAGTAATGGCTGATGAGATACGCCGGTTATTAAAGGTCAGAAAAGATAAAGAAGCACGTTTCAAACGTGAAGGCGTAGACAAGAAGAAGACTATCAGTGATTCCTGGCGCAGACCGCGTGGTCTTCACAACAAACAGCGAAAACTGCGGAAAGCCAAAGGTCCGCATCCGGATCCTGGATATGGAAGCCCTCTTGCTGTTAGAGGTATGCATCCGTGTGGGCTTAAAGAGGTCAGGGTATTTAATCTCAAAGATCTTGAAGGTGTAAATCCGGAATCCCATGCGATTAGGATCGCAGCAACAGTGGGCCGGAAGAAACGTGAACTTGTGCAGAATAAGGCTGCAGAAATGAAACTTCGTATTCTTAACTGGAAAGACGCATCACATCCTGGACAAAAAGAACCCATGAGTGAAGGGAACTCTTCCAGTGAGGATACAAACGAGGAGGAAGAGTAAATGACTCAGATTTCTGGTCAGAGACGTCTCGCTGCAGACATTCTTGGGTGCGGAGTAAACCGGGTATGGTTTAACCCTGAGAAATTATCCGAACTACAGCAGGCAATCTCTAGAGAGGATATCAGAAACCTGATCCAGGAGGGTGTAATAGCATCCCACCAGAAGCGGGGTAATTCCAGAGGAAGAGCCCGTATCAAGATGGCCAAAAGAAGTTATGGTCATTGTAAGGGTGCAGGAAGAAGGAAAGGTGCTGCTGGATCACGTACAAATAGCAAAGATCGATGGATTCAAAGAATAAGGGCGCAACGCAGGGTTCTTCGCGAACTGCGCGAATCCGGTGAGATAGAAAGGACATTATACCGGAAATTTTACCGTCGTGCAGCCGGTGGTCAGTTCAGAACAGTAACCCATATGAAAGCCCAGATTGAAATAGGGAGGAGTAAGTAATGGCAACCGGACCCAGATATTTTGTCCCGTTCAGGCGTCGCAGAGAAGGAAGGACAAATTATCATGCTAGAACAAGGCTTGTTGTTTCTTCTCTTCCCAGAATGGTCGTGAGAAGAACAAACCGGCATATTATCTGTCAGATTATTACTGCCCACATTGAAGGTGACAAGACCCATGTGGCTGTAAACTCTGCAGAACTTAGAAAACTCGGATATGAGGGCTCTTTAAATAATACGCCTGCGGCGTACCTTACCGGAATGCTTCTAGGAGTTCGTTCATTGAACGCAGGATATGAAGGGGCAGTCCTTGATATTGGTCTCCGCCGGGCTACGAAAGGTGCAAGGGTGTTTGCCGCCCTGAAAGGGGCAGTTGAAGCCGGGTTTGATATGCCTCATAATGAGGAGATCCTTCCGTCGGATGAAAGGTGTAAGGGAGAACACATTGCGGCATATGCTCCTGACCGTGCGGGAAACCTTCCTGCAAATGTTGCAGCAACGGTTGACGCAGTAATGGGGGAGCTGAACTGATATGGCATTTGATAAATCAGAATGGGTACCCCTGACAGGCCTTGGCAGACTGGTTAAGGCCGGGGAGATGAAGAGTATTGACGAGATACTCACCAGTGGGAAACCCATCAAGGAACCTGAGATCGTTGATGCATTTCTTCCAGATCTCGTTGATGAGGTGCTCGACATCAATATGGTACAGCGTATGACAGATTCCGGGCGCAGGGTTAAATTCAGAGCCGTTGTTGTTGTCGGGAATCGTGACGGGTATATTGGATTTGGTCAGGGAAAGGATACCCAGGTCGGCGATGCAATAAAGAAAGCAATTATTAATGCAAAGATCAACCTGATTAAAGTTCGTCGTGGCTGTGGTTCATGGGAATGCGGATGTAATTTTCCTCATTCGATTCCGATGCAGGTAACCGGAGATGCCGGCAGCGTTCGTGTAACCCTTCGTCCGGCTCCACAAGGTATCGGGCTTGTAACCGGAGATATCGGCAAAAAAGTGCTGGAACTTGCGGGTATTAAGGATGTCTGGGCCCAGACTCAGGGTCAGACCAGGACTACCATTAATTATGCAAAAGCAACCTTCAATGCCCTTAAAGCTACGAACATGATACGCCTTGGAGGAATGGAGTAATGTATGCGGTTGTACAGGTCCGTGGTACGGTAAAGACACGCAGGGATATCAAAGATACTCTAAAGATGCTCCGTTTGCATCATATTAACCATTGTGTTCTGATTCCTGACACTCCGGCATACATCGGTATGATTCAGAAAGTCAAGGATTTTATTGCATATGGGGAAGTAAACGCTGATGTCCTTGAAGAACTATTGGTAAATCGTGGACGTCTTGCTGGGGATTTACACCTTACTGACGAGTATGTACAGGAAAATTCACAGTATGGCGGTATTTCTGATTTTGCTTCGGCACTTGCCGGAGGACAGGCACGTCTGACTGATATACCCGGTCTGAAACCGGTTCTGCGTCTTCACCCACCAAGAAAGGGTTATAAGACCACTAAAAGGACAGTTCAGCAGGGTGGTTCACTCGGGTATCATGGTGAGAACATCAATGATCTTCTCTATAAGATGAGGTGATTGTAATGCCAGTAAATAAACGTTCCAAATATCGTGGTTCCCGAACCTGTGGTGGTGGAACTCATAAAAACCGGCGTGGTGCAGGAAACCGGGGAGGCCGGGGCAGGGGTGGAAGCAGAGATCATAAATTCGTTCGTGGAACGATCCATGCAAACTTCACATACGGTACTTGTGGTTTTAAACATCATCACTCCGCCTCCCTAGCCGGAGATGTCCTTGATATCGGGCAGATTGATCAGATAATATCCGGACTTCTGACTGAAGGGGTTGCTTTACTGGATGGAGATATTATCACCCTTAATGCAGCTGATATCGGTATTGAGAAGGTTCTTGGTGGTGGCAGGGTTACCCACAAGATGAATATTACAGCAGTGGCATTTTCCCAGGCGGCAATCCAGAAGATTGAAGCTAGGGGAGGGCATGCCCTGCTCTCCTGACCTAATTTACGGAGAAATCTGAATGGGTGAGATACTCGACCGGATGGAGCCGCTTCTGGCCAAGATGCCGTCAGTAAAAGCGCCAGAGGGCCATGTCCATTTTAAAAACAAATTAGCCTGGACGGCTGCAATTCTTATTATATATTTTGTTCTTACGAATATTCCTGTTTTTGGGCTTTCTACGGCATCTGTAGATATGTTCCAGGCTTACCGGGCTTTGATAGCTGGTTCAACCGGGTCTATTCTTCATCTTGGAATTGGTCCGATTGTGACGGCATCCATTGTGCTTCAGCTCCTCAAGGGTGCTGACCTGATTCATATTGATACTTCAGAAGTCAGGGGTCAGATCCAGTATATGGGGCTGCAGAAACTACTGATTTTTATAATGATTGCAGTAGAAGCTGCCCCGATGATTATCGGAGGGTTTTTAAAACCAGATCCAGCTACGGCAGCTGCATTATTCGGGGGTAACACTCAGATTCTGGCATTTATTATCTTCCTGCAGATCTGTCTGGGAGGAGTTCTCATCTTCATGATGGATGAAGTCGTTACCAAGTGGGGAATCGGATCTGGAGTAGGTCTGTTTATTATTGCCGGTATATCAGAAGCGCTTGTGAATGGTTTTATTAACTGGGCAGCAATCAGCGATGAATATCCAGTTGGATTTTTCCCAAGGCTCTTTGCAGTGGTACTGGATGGGGCAAATTTTCTACAGTACTTCGGAACCAATCTGATAGCATTTATCACGACTATTGCGATCTTCCTCATAATAGTGTATGTCGAATCAACGCGGGTTGAAATTCCGCTTGCTCATACCCAGGTTAGAGGTGCAAGAGCAAGATTTCCTGTAAAACTGATATATGCCAGTGTTCTTCCGATGATTTTAGTCAGAGTACTTCAGGCAAATATTCAGATGATTGGGCTTTTCCTAAATAATGTCGGGATTACAATACTTGGAGTTTTTGAAGGGCAAACCCCTATAAGCGGGTTAATGTGGTATCTGGCTCCGATTAATAGTCCTGACAGCTGGATGTGGTGGCTGCCGACATATATCGGAACTCATGCACCATGGGAGGTTCTGATAAGACTTGGAATCGATACGGTTTTCATGGTTGTCGGAGGTGCGATATTTGCCCTGTTCTGGGTAAAGACTGCAGGGTTAGATTCTAAAGCTGTAGCAAGACAGATCCAGTTATCCGGGATGTCAATTCCTGGATACAGACGAAACCCGGCAGTGCTTGAGAAAGTACTTGACCGGTATATCCCACGTGTTACTGTAATTGGTGGTGTTTTTATCGGTATCATGTCTGTTGTGGCCAACCTCTTTGGTATTATCGGATCAGTATCAGGTACAGGGCTGCTTCTGACGGTTTCCATCACATACAGGTTGTACGAACAGATTGCCAGTGAACAGATCATGGAGATGTATCCCTTCATGCGAACATTCTTTGGTAAGGAATAAAAAAAGGAATAATATCATGACCGGGAAGAAAGTCATAATAACCGGAGTTCCGGGTGTCGGAAAGACAACGGTTATTAATGAGTCCATGAAAGGGCTTGAGGAGTCAGGAGTGTTCTACCAGAGTATAAACTTCGGCTCCTTTATGTATGATGTCGCATTAAAAGAGGGAATGGTCCAGGATCGCGATGAGATGCGGAAACTGGATAAAAACACCCAAAAGCGACTTCAACAGTTTGCTTCCCAGATGATCGCCCGGCTTGAGGGAAATATTATCATCGATACCCATGCATCAGTTAAAACTCCCATAGGGTTTCTGGCTGGTCTTCCTGAGTGGGTTCTCAAAGAACTCAAACCAGATGTGATAATTCTTGTTGAGACAGATTCAGATCAGATTCTTAAGCGAAGATTATCTGATGAATCCCGTGTCAGGGATATAGAGGGTTACAAAGATATTCAGGATCATCAGGATTTTAACCGGGCTGTAGCAGCTGCTTATGCAATGTTTACCGGCTGTACAATAAAATATATAAAAAATCCTGATTTCCTGCTTGAAAAAGCTGTTGAAGAAATGATGCAGACACTCAGGTAATGTAATGGCATCTTCAAAATCAGCAACAATGAGTATGTTGCCCCTGATTCTGGCGATGGGGCTTTTATTTATAGCCAGTATACAGTATGTAAGGGATACCATCGGAACCTCTCTTAATGTTGGGCTTGGTCCCCTTGTAGATACATTCAATATTCCTTTTTATATTGTTATTATTCTTCTTTCAGCAATGACCGGTTTTTACTCTTCCATCATCCAGAAATATACCATAGATTATAAAAAGATGAAAGAGACCCAAAACAAGATGAAAGAGTTCCAGAAAGAATACCGGGAAGCAATGCTCTCAAAAGATGAAAAAAGGGTTAAGAAACTGGAATCCCGGCGGGAGACGATGATGAAGGATCAGATGGAGATGAGCCAGGCCCAGTTTAAACCAATGGGGTTTATCATGGTAATAACTCTTCCAATCTTTTTCTGGTTAATCTATCGTCTGAATAATTTTGATGCCTTAATATCCATGCCGTTTTTTGGGACGGTTCATCTGACCGATCTTATTCTTGGTCCTGCTCCTGCCTGGATAATCTGGTATATGCTCTGTTCAATTACATTGTCCCAGGTAATCAGGAAAGCTCTTGATATCGGTGGTATTTGATGCGGGTGACGATTAGCGGGCTTCCTGGAAGTGGAACAACAACCCTCACTTACCACCTTGCAGAGATACATAGATTTGATGTCATATCTGCAGGAGAAGTCTTCAGACAGATGGCTCATGAGTATGGAATGTCAGTTGCAGAATTCGGAGCCTTTTGTGAAAGAGATCCTTCTGTTGATAAACTAATTGATCAGAGGCAGAGAGAGATTACACTATCAAGATCAAAAATAATTGCTGAGGGAAGGTTATCCGGATTTATGATACCGGAAGCGGATCTAAAAGTTTGGCTTAAGGCTTCACTTGAATGCAGGGTATGCCGGATTCTCGACAGGGATCAGTTTGCGGATTTTGATGCAGCGCTACAAGCTACCAAAGTCAGGGAAGCCAGTGAGGCACTTCGTTATCAACAATATTACAATATTGACATCGCTTCACAGAGTCCTTACCATATTATGCTGGATACAGAAATGTGGTCCGTAGATCAACTTGGAAATATTATTTCCTCTGCAATACAGTTACTTGAATGCCGTGAATAGTTATCTTCTGTCAACAAGCCGTTTAGGTCTTCCTTTTATTGAATGCATCTCAAGTTCTCCTGAACCTGTGATATGCACAAGAATTTTAAAGATGCCCTCTCTGTAATTTTCAATCAGGCCGGGTCTTGATCTCAGAATAGAACCTGTAATGGATTCTGTGATCTCATCTTTACTACAGGCTCCCTGTTCCTCCTCTTCGACAGATACTCTCAAAGTGATCTCGGTCTCTTCTTCACCATAAACAAAGGCCTCATACTCTCCGGTCAGATAAACAAGGTTATCTGGCTGGAAAACTGCTTTTTCTATATCAATACGGTTTATTTGAACTTCAAAGAGATTTATAGTCTCTGATTCCCGCCATGGGTTCTCAATTCTCATGTGTGTACGGCCGCATCTGCATTTATCTCTGCTAATTACTCTGGTTGTATCATCTGTGTCATAATTAATAAGCAACGATCCGCACTTGTCTCCGGGTTTCAGAAGTGTTGTAAGTACTATATGCCCTTCCCGCCCATCAGGGAGATAATGCTGGTGCCCAGGATCATGGATATCAAGATGGACGATATCCTCAGGGACATGAAGTCCTGCCACTGATGAACACTCACCGCACATAGTTCCTTCTGTGCTCCCGTATGTATTAAAAACGTCGCAATCAAAGAGTTCCTGGACATATCTGCGGGATTCGTATGCAAAACTCTCACCCCCTATGATTAACCTCTTAATTCCTGATGTAGCAGGATCCATTCCTTCGGCTTTCATCCGGCGTGCAAGCCTGATAAACTTGAAAACGCTCCCTACAATACCTGTTGGCCTGTATGATCTGATAAGCCTGATTGGAAAGGAACATTTACCCGTCGGGATTATTGTCATACCGATCTCTCTTGCTGCAAGTGTCATTGTATTAGCCCCTACATTCATTCCGTAACTTGCACATACTATCATCCTGTCTTTATCAGAAAATCCCTGAGATGTAAAGATCCGTGCGTACTTTTCTGCATATCTCTTCCAGTCATCCCATGAGAGGAAAAAACTCTTAGGCACTCCACTAGTCCCGCTAGTTTCATGAATGGTAAAAATATCTCTCCAGTCAAGACTTCTGAACATAAATTCTGTTGTTACAGGTGGCTGGTTATCTCTGATAGTCTGTCCGTTTATTATCGGAAGTTCAAAGAGATCTTCATGATTTTTAATATTTTCAGGGGATACATTGTGCTCCCTAAAGAATTTTTTATAAAATGGAGAGTTATCATTAGCATATTGGACTGTATATCTGATTTTTTCATCAACCAGTGCGTCCAGATCACTTCTTTCCAATAGTTCTATGTCAGGTCTAAGAAAGTATGAGGCATGCATTTTTGAATAATTGGTGTAAGAGTTGTTTATAGATATCTCTAAATATTGTCAGGATAAGTACAGGAGATCCGGTATTTCCCCTATGACCTGAAAGAAAATGATAAAAACATCTATTTATCTTACACTTACAGTGGTTTTACTCTGTCAAATCTGCTGTGTATCAGATCCTATTAACAGCCTTAACAGCGTGTCCGGGATTGGCTATTATAAAGCAGTGTATGTATCTGATACAATACCATCCTCTCTTGAAGCAGGTTCATCCTACCCGGTAACAATCACCTTTCAAAACACCGGAATGGTCTCATGGGAGTGGGGTGTTGAAAAATTCGGGATGCTATATCAGGGACTTCAGTCATCAATTAATGTTGATCCAATCTTTTCGCCGGTTCCTGCCGGAACAAAAATACTTACTCAAAGTGAAATATCATTCCCGCTCACCCTTACCCCCCCTGAAAAACCCGGTGAGTATGATCTAAGTTTTTCAATGGCTGTAAGGAAAGGAGAAGGGCGTTATGAGCCTTTTTCTGACAGTTTTACTAAAAGGGTATATGTTATGCCTGTGGAGGGTGTTTCATCAGGATCAATGGGTTCAATAGTTATAAGTTCTGAACCTGCGGGAGCTACTGTTTTAATGGGGGGTGAGGAGAAGGGAAAGACCCCGCTTACTCTCCCTGATCTGAATCCTGCATCGTATGAAATTACAGTATCTCACCCTGATTACACATCAAAATACGTTAAAACAACAGTTCAGCCAGGATCTGTAAGCAGAGTCACAATGAATCTTACGGACTCTGAAAAACCCGAAGTGGTGACAGAGAAGTTGCTTAAATATACTCCTCTTGGATGGTTTTTGGACAATTTACCGTTAATCCTTATTACCCTAGTAATATTATTCCTGGCATTTCAGGTTGTGATGATGGATACAAAACATGTCCCTGAGAATCATCCTGTACGCATAATTTCCAGACCGATTACTCTTTTCAAACCTTATTCAGATGGTACAGGTATATTTAGAAGAAGAAACCGGAGTCTGGGTAAAGGACGATCAGCAGATCCAGGTATAGAAGGTGCAGGTGATTCCTTAAGGCCAGGTAATAAAAAAAGTGGCGCGAGCCAGGGAAATATTATCCGTAAGGACAGGGGTATAAGTGACCGTTCATCCAGACGAGATGAGAGTGGAGACCGGTCTAAAAAATCAAAGTCAGGGAAGGATGAAGAGCAGATTAAGGTATCAGATGTTGATCAGGATGAGGCTTATTCTGAAGGTTTCTGGGGATTCCCCCACACACTTCTGGATAAATACGAACCTATGGGTATAGAAGGGGATGATCCTTATGCGAGGATCTTTAAAGTAAAGAAGAAGTCTAATGGAGAGATAAGAGCCCTTAAGGTAGCTCATATGAAAGAGGAAGGAAGTGAGATCCTTCAAAAGGAGACTAATGTGTGGCGTTCACTCATGCATCCCCATATTATCCACGTTTTTCGTTCAGAATTTCTTGAAGATCAGACATATCTGGAGAATGAGTACCTAAAAGGAGTTACATATCACGGAGTTCATTATACATCCTTAAAAGATCTACCCAAACCAATTCGAAAGCAGTATGCTGTCTCTATCATTCGTGATGTAGCATCAGGGCTTGCATATGCCCATGAGATTGGTGTTAGGCACTATCATATCCAGCCTGGTGTAATTTTGCTTACATCAAAACTTCGTGCAAAATTATCCGGATTTGCCAGGGGAAGGAATGAATTAGGTTTTTCAATCCCTGATTCAGAGGTGGGGAAGGCACCTGCTGCATACATCGCCCCGGAACAGCGAGACGGGAATAGATATGGGAATCCTGGAAGAAGGACAGATATCTATCAACTTGGAGTGATATTTTATGAACTCTTGACAGGGTATCTCCCGTATACTCCGGAAGCTTACATTAAATCAGGCAGGGAGGGCGCATTTGAAGATCACATCGAAGAACTGGTTCTTCCTTCTGAAATCAGGCCCGATCTGAAACCCTGTGATGATATTCTGAAAAAGATGTTATCAAAAGTGAAGTCAGGGAGGTATTATCTGGTAAATGATCTATTGGCAGATATTGACAAACTGAAATGGTTGGAGCGACAAGGTGATGAAGGTGAACAGAGATCTTAACTCATAAAGGGGATATTCATGTTCCGGATTATTACAATAGCGATTGCTTTACTCTGTCTTGTTTTCTTTCAGGTCGGAGCAGATCAGAATCAGAATTTTGCTCCGGGTTTTGGACAGTCATATGTAAATGATACTATTCCAGACCGGATGCTCCCTGAGTATCCTTATCATGTTATTTTGGTTTTTCGTAACACAGGGCTTGTAAGCTGGGATAATAAATTGAGAAAAGTAGGGTTGCTTTATGAAGGTCAGGAAGAGGCGGTAACTGCAACTCCCTCTTTTGTAGAAATTAGCAGCGATCTTAATATTACTCCTGGTAAAGAAGCAGCCTTTGGGCTTACACTCCTTCCAAAGGGAAATCCGGGGACATATAATCTTTTATTTACAGTGGTAATGAGGTCAGCCATGGGTGATCAGAAGATCACTGAAACCTTCGTTAAAAAAATTATTATCGTCCCGGTTGATGGAATATCTTCACCTGAAACCGGATCTGTTTTTATCGAGAGCCAGATTCCTGATCTGGAAATTATTCTGGATTCATCATATCAGGGAAAAGTCCCATCAATACTTTCGGATCTCAAACCGGATACGTATCAGATACAACTTAAAAATAGTTCCTCTGATCGTAAATATCAGGTAAAGGTAGAACCTGGGATCATGACCAGTCTGCTTATTACCAATGAAAATGATGAACCTGTTATAGAAAAAAAGAAAGCCCGTATCCTCTCCGGTTTAACGCTTTACGATATAATAAAGGCTAATATCCCTGTAATCCTGGTGATTACGCTGACAATTTTCGGTGGAATACTGGTTATTGTCTTTTTTATCAGCAATAAAAGATCTGAAAAAAATACCTTTGAACAGAAAATCCTCCTTCAAAAGAAAGGAAAGGATAAGGAGCCTGATAGGGCGGAATTAGAAACAAATCTCCTGGAAAAAATACATAGGCATCACCCGATTCTGGAGGGGCCTTCATCTTCTACTGTTTCTCCCCGCATGAGGGGAAAAACGGTTTATAGCAGAGAACCAAAAATCGATAAAAAACCATATTCAAAAAAGGTTAAGGGAATATCTAAAGATAAGACTCTTCAAAACACACAAAAAATATCAGGAGTTTTAAATACCCCTCTGGAGAAGGTGGATCTTAATATTCAGAATCTCCAGTTAAAACCCGGCTCTGCAACTGCCTCAATAGGTGTGTTTAACCGGTCAGGTAAGGCAGTACAGGTACAGGATGTTCCCTTCGGAGCTGGTGGAACTGGTATCGTTCCGGTTGATCTGAATGAACCTGAAGACGATTCACATGAATATGTCCTTCCGCTTCGAATCCTCTACAGTGGTTCAGAATACATAAAAAAACTGGTTGTGCCTTATAATCGGGGAATCGCATTTTTTTCAAGGGGAATGAGCGGAAAAGCCCTGGAGTACTTCAGATCTCTTCTCTCTTCTAACCCTGGTGTGATTGACGCGATGTATGATCAGTCGGTTGTACTTATAAGGTGGGGTCTTAAGGATGAGGCAAATATGATTCTGGAAGAGATCATCAGGCAGGATCCGCACAATGATAAAGCACTGAAAGCTCTGGAATCAATAAAAAGCAGAAATCACAAAGAATTATTGGAAAGTGCGTCTGAATTGGATTCGGTTATTCTGGGGTATCCTGATGAACTCTCTGAAAGGTATACACCAATCAGGCTTCTGGGAGATGATAAATATGCAAAGGTAATCCTGGTCAGGAAAAATGATACTGGGGATTTAAGGGCATTAAAACTCCCGAATGTTTCACACCGGATTAGTTCATCAGTTTTAACTGAAATATCCCTTCTTTACCAACTACGTCACCCATATGTGCTCCGTATGTACAGGGCAGAGTTTAAACCGGTAATTTTTCTTGAAATGGAGTATGCAGCGGGTAGTATGTATGATGGTAAAGAGAGGGTAAACCTTTATGATCTACCGGTTCCTTTACCCCGGGTGGATTGGCACCCACTGATAGAGAAAGTTGCTGAGGGGCTTTCTTACCTTCACAAGCAGGGTGTCAGGCATTATCACCTCTCTCCGAGAAATATTCTCCTGAATGAGCCGATGATTCCAAAAATATCCGGATTTCTGCCGGATTCGGTCTGGGGATATGTGGATCATAAAAAAGAAGATTATTTTACCCTGGCTCCTGAACAGATAGATCCTGTTTTTTTTGGAAATACTGGAAAAAGAACAGATCTGTATCAATTAGGGGCAATCTGGCTTTGGCTTGCAACAGGGAAGATATTAAATCAGGAGTTATCCAAAAAGGACGATAAAGATCTGAGAGGATACCTGGGCAGGTATGATCCAGAATTAGCCGGGTACGATCCTATGATGCAGAAACTTATTGCCAGGTTTAAAAAAGATCGTTATTCTTCGGCAGAAGAATTTTTATCAGAAATTAAAAAGCTCTGGAGTTTATGAACAACCACAATCGCTTTTTATTGCTCCAGGTAATGGATTCTTGACATAAATTGTTTTGTGTGCTTTCATTGATGATTCTTTGTTTCCTGTTTTCTGGTCATTATCTGGTGAAACGTAGATTTCAAGGGAATATTCCCCCGGTTGAATTGATGGGAGTGTAAAAGACAGGGAATATGTTTCCGGTTTTCCTGCATGTGGGGCAGGTACTACCGTATCTTTGTTAATCAGATTTTTTGGACCTAAAGTTGCCCTGAACCTAACCGATGAACTGGCTCCAGGTTCTGCACCGATATTCTGGAGAGTAACTGATGGAGATATACTAATGCCCGGACTAGCCTGGAGATCACTATCCTTGAGAGAGATGTTGGTTATGATATAAACTGGATTATCCGGGGTTATATTTAGTTCATCCGCTGTTACTGCCGGTATAATAAAAATGGTTAAGAGAGCCAGTAATCCTGTAACCATAAATGGCATTGATATATTCAAATACCTCACTTGCATATCTCCATATAGTATTGAAACGAGTATATATTCTCTGTATCAGGATTGGTGAAGAATTCTAATTCTATCTTTTGGACTATATGAATACCTAAAAATGAGTTAATATAAAATGGGTGGTAATAATAACGAGCTCCCTGTAATCTCTTTTACTCTTCCTGATTTAAACAAAACTAAAGATAAATGTGGCGTATATGAGGAGATCCCATATGCAGTATTTATTAACGGAAGACATGCAGCCACAGTTATCCTGGCACCAGGGGATCAAAAAGAGTTTATCTTCGGGTATCTCTATACCGAACAATATATCTCCGGAACAGATGAGATCGAGTCTGTAAGGGTCGAGAAAAACCGTATTAGTGTTATTACAATGAATTTATTTACAAATCCCGGTCCGAAGAAGACAATATTATCGGGATGTGGTGGAGCGGTCTCTTACATTGATACTGCAAAGCTTCCTGTAATCAAGGGTAATTTTCAAACAACAGTAAAATATCTGTTAAATATCTCTAATGTTCTGAAGATCCCGGAATATGAAGAAAGGGTTAGTATAGTATCTGCATATATCTTCAATGGACCCGATCTTGTAATTCAAAGAGATGATATAAATGGGGATCAGGTAATTGACAGGCTTATCGGGGCATCTCTTATAAAAAAAATCATTCTTAAATCTGCATGTTGCCTTTACTCCGGAACAATAAGTTCTGAAACCGTCAGGAAATGTCTGATAGCTCAAATCCCGTTAATAATGACATCAGGCCATGTAACCAGCCTTGCAGCAGAAGTTGCTGAAAAGAATGGAATGAGTCTTATTATGTTCAGCGATGATAAAATTTCCCTAATCTCTCGTCCTGAAAGAATTGCCTGATTTATATGATCTGACCGATAATCTCTTTAAGTGTAGCAATCAGAAAATCAATCTCTTCTTTTGTGTTATATGCTGCGAGGCTGACCCTGACTGTCCCTTCCAAAAGTCCAAGGGATTTCATCAATGGCTGGCAGCAGTGATGACCAGAACGGACAAGAATATCATCTTCATCAAGCCGTCCGGCTACTTCATGAGGGTGTATTCCATCGATGATAAAAGATACCACTCCGATACGGTCTTTTTCAGAAACCGGAGCATATAGTTTTACCCTTTTTAATTCTATAAGCCTGGTAATGAGGTATGTAGCGAGATCAGATTCATACCTCTGAATTCGGTCCATTCCAATCTTTCTGAGGTAATCGACAGCTGCACCAAGACCTATCCCTCCTGATATATTTGGTGTGCCTGCCTCATATCTTTCATATCCTTCTGCCTCAACAATACCATCCTCGGTGACAGACTCAACCATTCCTCCACCATAAAACATGGGTTTAAGGTTCATCGCTTTCATCCAGAGTACACCCGTGCCAGTTGGTCCGAAAAGTTTGTGGCCTGAAAAACAGAAGAAATCGCATCCGATGGCTGATACATCAACAGGTATATGGGGCACTGATTGTGCTCCGTCAATAAGGAGAAGAATACCTTTCTCCTGGCATAACCTGGATATCTCCATGACTGGTGTTATTACCCCGAGGACATTTGATGCATGGGTTACTGCTACGAGTCGTGCAGGTTTTTCCATTGATTCCTTAAGTGCGTCCATATCAAGGGAGTAATCCGGTCTGATATCAATTACTTCAACAATAACTCCTTTTTTTTCCAGCATCTTCCATGGAAGGAGATTGGAATGGTGCTCAAGGATAGTAGTAATAATCCTGTCTCCAGGATTCCATTCAAGTCCGTAAGCCACCATATTTATTGCTTCGGTGGCGTTCTTTGTAAATACCGTAACGCCGTTTTTTCCACCGATGAACCCTGCTACCTTTTCATGAGCATGCCAGTACCGCTGACTTGCAATCCTGGTAAAATGGTGGACCCCTCTGCCGACATTTGCCCTGTACATATGCTCAAACTCGATCATAGTATTGATAACAGGTTCCGGAGAACAACTGGTTGCAGCATTATCCAGGTATATGACATCAGAGAGAATTGGAAAGTCAGACCTGATGGTAGTCAGGGGATCGCTCTCTTCATGTATTCTCTCCTGTTCTTTTATATTAAGATCAGATCTTTTACCGTTTGTTTTCATCTCTTTCACAGCTACTTTTGCGAGGGTAAAGTCATTATTTACAATAATTCCCTCGTTTTTACATAACTCCCGCATTTTCGGGGGAAGTGCTTTCCATCGCCACAGGCCGAGAGAAAAAAACGAGTCAGGCATCTGCTTCTTTTCAGCCCATCTTTGAAGAAATTCATCCCATCTTCTGGTATATTCCGGGTGAGTTAATCTGATTGAATTATATTCGCTTTCAAGCATAGCCGGACAGAGATAACATCCGATTCTTTCAATCCCTCTCTCATAAAGGGGGTTGATCGGGATCTTCCTCCACCACAGGTAAAGGAATACTTCAAATGCTCTCCAACTCCTTATCGGTGAGATATTTAATTGCAATGGATTGGCCGGATTCTGACTGGTTTCATCCAGGCCTGCTCTGTTCCATGACTCATACCACCGATTCCCCTGGATAGTAACACAGGGTCCGCATGATGCAAGGTAGATCTTTAATGGATTTAATTTTAAGAGTTTACAGCACCATCTGTTATCTTTACCCGGTGGTCCGGCCTTTTCTACAGCCTGCCAGAAATCTGCCCCTTTCCTTATAATTTCAACATCATGTTCTTCAATAAATTTGATGGTTTCAGGAAATTCAAGCCCGGTATCGATAAAAAAGGCTTTTTTTACACCGGCTTTCCTGGCAAGGTGAAGAATCGAAGTACTGTCTTTTCCTCCGGAGAATGAGACATTTGCAGTAGGTCTGTCATGAATATGGCTCTTAATTGTTCTTATGGCATTTCGCTCCAGATTTTTCAGATGATATATATTACTTGAAATTACCGTTTCCCAGTCGGGATCAGGCAGATTTCTACTGGTTTTTGGGATAAGTTCTTTTATCCTGATATACCTATCATTAACAACTGCCGTCCCGAACTTTTTATCTGTTGTGATTATAACTGTTCCTTCATCCAGAGGGATCCTCAGTGGAAATCTCTTCCCTCCTATCCGTCCCTTCTCAGATGAAAGGTCTACAGCTGCTCTCAGGTCTATTATACCTCGGGTTGCTTTACTTGTAATATACGGAAGGGCTTCAGGAGTGATATCTAACTTGAATTTGCGTGTTACTGGATTGAAGGTTAGCCATCCAAACCGGTCTCCGTTTACAATTACAAGTTCCGCCCGATCATAACCCCCTGTTTTATTCAGGAGAATAATTTTTGGAAGGCTGATAGTTCCAAACTGTTCTTCCAGAAGTGTTTCGATTAGCTTACGATCGGCTAAAAGGGCAGGCCTGAGGTCGTATGGCTGAAGGAGTGGAATTGTTTTTCCCTGGGATCCACAGCTGCAACTCTTTCCAATGAGTGGGATATTACAGTTATCACACCAGAATAGAGTTTTCTTCACTGCTGGTTCATGCATTTCATTGAATAATGGGGGGCAGGGGGTAAAAAGGTACCCTGAAGGAAATATCAGGTCTAAACCCAATGTTCAGCAATCTATCCTTTCAGATATTGTAAAGTTACAGGTTTTTATGCAGTAACCCACGATTCAGCATATTGTTGTTCTTTCTCATCCTCAAGAGTAAAAAGTTTTATAGGTTAAACCTGACTCCTTGTGCACTCCGCATTCCTGACAATTACAACCCTCTTCAAAAGACATACACTAAATACTCTTTCCTCCCAGACAGAATCCTTTCTTTTTTTCTCAATTATTGAACAAGTTGTATATGTTGTGGAATCATGGCAGATGTACAACTCTTTTTTTCCTGGATAATGCGGCTCCGTTCTTCAACAGGGAGTTCTTTCATGCCCTTAATCAGATTCAAAATCTGTTCATGTTAAATCTTTACTGACCCTGTGTTTTAATAGTATATCCATATTGGTATAGAGAATCTTTAACTGGTGATCAAAGAAAGATACATCTTCTCTCGCAATATTCTTATGATTTCTTTAAACACCCGGTTATCGATAGTATTTCGAATTATAATTTCATGGTTAATTACCTAAATGATTCTCATTTCCTGCATTTATCGCATCTCTCTCTTTGATTGCCTGCTCGATTCTATCCAGACGGGAAATTATTTCGATCTCCCGTATCTGTTGTTCTGTAATGGTTTTGTGCAAAAGGTCAAGTTTTATTGAGATATCCGCCTCAATATCAGGATTGATTATTACATCCTCTTTCTTTGAAGCAAGAAGTTTATTTGCAATGTACCCTGCAAAGGTTGCAAATATTCCAACACCTGTCGTCATGATTAAAATGCCGATAAATTTTCCTGCCTGAGTTACCGGATAATAATCTCCGTATCCTACAGTTGTTATAGTTACATATATCCACCAGATAGCATCTGATGCATTAAGAATATTTGCAGAATCGGATGCACTTTCAGCAATTAATATAAGAAAAGCTCCGATTTCTATAATAATTATTACCGAAAATATCAGTATATATATCGCAGTTTCAGCCCTGTTATCTGATAATTGCTTAATAATATTTTTTGCTCCCAGTGCATCGATTATCCGGTAAGCCTTAAAAATTCTGAAAAGTCTTAAAATTCTCAACTGAGGTGCACATGCCAGAAGATCAGCCCACCCCCAGTTCCAAAAAAAGTATTGTCTACGTGATTTTGCAGTAAATAACCGGTATAAAAAATCCATTAGAAATACTATCGTCAATCCTGCATTTATGATGTTAATCAGTATATAGTTATCCGGATTCATTCCGGGTATCCAAAGGATAATCATATTTATGACTGAAAGGATAGAGATCATTGCTATGAAGATCTCATATCCTACATCCTTCATATCTGTGGAGGGTGCGTATTTTATCATATTATCTCCTTATTAAGTCCCTGGAATTATATAAAGAATATAGAGTTCTGGTTTATTCGCTAAAAATTTATTGTTAATACCTTATGTAACTAAATATATGCGGATTTATTGTAAAAATAATTTATAATTCTGGTAATCAATTGTTATGTCAAATGATTGGAAGACAAAATAGTATACTATTTTTAGTTACCAACGATAGTGTGTACTCACAGGTGTCCCACCTGGATATCATGTTTGGGGAGTCAGCATGAACAAAAAAAATTTCAGAAAATTATACTTCTGGATTGGAATAGCCAGTATAATATGTCTAATTATTTTACCTGCCGGAGTATGTAGTAGTGAGGTCCTGTATGAAGGATCATTAAATCTCTCTGACCAAAATGTCAGTATTACTTCGTATGTGTCAGATAAATCGTATGAAATCGCCGCAAATACACCCTTGGGGATCCTGGCATCGATATCAGATCTCACGTATAAGATATCTGACAAATCATTTGAGAATAAAGGGATTTTACTCCTGGATGCAATTGATTCGTTCGAGTATAACAAATCTCTTGGAAAAACATGGGTTTGTGAAGTTAACGGGGTAATTCTGGATGATTTCGGGAGCCCTGATACAGACGGTCTGAATATTAAGATAATAAAACCTGACGATTCACTTGTATTTTATTACGGAATAAAACCGGTTACTGTAGATACAGCAGATGCTTCAGTAAAGTTTACAGCCGGAAAGGCGGATTCGACGGCAAATTCAGATGTAAAATCAAATTATTCAGAATCAGATCTTTCTACGATGAAATCTTCTGATTCTAAAGTTCAGGACAATGGGAACTGGAACCTCAACCTTGTCGGAGTCATAAAAGATAGTATTAATCAGTCATACTTTGAGGAGGCAGCAACCTGTCACAAAGGCTCATGGAAGGATGAAGATGGAAATGAGTACACAGGAATTCCTCTATGGAGGCTGCTTGGATGGGTTGATGATGAGACATCTCATGGTTCTGGAGGTTTTAATGAGACTGCACTTTCAGAAGGTTATACTATCGTTATAAAAGGCGGAGATGGATTTTCAAAAGAATTTTCTTCACAGGAGATTGGGACCTCTGATGATATTCTGATTGCCAATAAGATGAATGGTCAGGCACTGGCAAAAGATGGAGAACATCCTCCATATCCGTTAAAACTTGTTGGTTCTGGAATAAAAAGCACGAACTCTGTTGGAAATATTGTAGAGATTGACCTGACCAACTTCGGATCTTCTGGCAGTTTGCCTGTTAAATCCGAACAAAGTGCAGAGAATGAGACTGTAAAGGAAATCCCAAAGATACATATAGTAAAACTTGGAACTGATGGAAAGACTGTCATCAACGAGACTAATGTAGATTATAAATGGATGGAGGAGAACCTTCAGGTTATAGGAGATGGTGTAAAGGTCTACAAGTACGAAGGGATTACTAATAATCCTGAAGATGTCTGGGACAGTAATCAGACCTTCCCTGGTGGATTTAAGATCGAAGCAGCAGTGAAAGGAACACTTGTAAAAGATCTTGTAAATCTTGTCGGGGGTATGGATCCCGGAACCGTTGCAACATTAGTTGCTTCAGATGGATACGAAACCAAGCTCGCTTATCCCTCTATCTACCCAAATCCCGATGCATTGAAAAAAGCAGGTGAACCTTTCATTGCATGGGATAAAGATGGAAAGATTGTTACTGATTTAAAAGACGGGTACCAACTCTTCTTTACCGGTGGAGATGACAACATCTTCTCGCTCTGGGACATGCATGAGACGATGGATTCAAACCACTGGCATTATTACTGGGGAGATGGCGGTGTCCAGTATGCATCTGGTGCAGGGCTTGCAGCGAAAAAGATAAAGGAAATAAAGGTCTATTCAGAACCTGAATCCGAATGGGAACTGATTCTTGACGGGACTGCCATTGGAGGCCTGAAATCAAATATTTCAAGCGGATATTTTGATTCGGCACTAGTCTGCCAGTTTGGATCCAATCATATAGCTACCTACGAGGATGCAGATGGAAAAGTCTGGGAAGGTATGCCTCTCTGGTTCCTGTGCGGTTTTGTTGATGATGAAGATCAGCACTCCAATAAGGCATATAATGAGACACTTGCAGATTCAGGTTATCAGATTATTGTCACAGATAAGGATGGAAAGTCAGTTGTTATTGAAAGCAGTAAAGCGAAAGAGAATAGTGATTATATCATAGCATCTATCGAAGATGATGTTTTGATTCCAAAGGATGCTGCATACTGGCCTCTTGTACTTACAGGATCAAATGTATCTGAACCACTATACGGGGTAACAAAGATAGAACTCAAACCGCTGGAGTAATATTTATCATGGATCCCATTGGGATTTTATTTATTTTTTTACTACAGAATGGAATAATAACAAGATCCATCCGGTTATATGAAACGTCCTGATCTTTTCACTTCAGGGTGTGTACTTTTAGGCTCTGTACCGGTAATTTTAATTATACTCGGGCTTATTGTTTTAGTTGGTCTTCAGATTGCAGATCCCGCTGCTTTTATCGATGCAATTACTGATCCTTCTGTATCTGATGCAATTATTCTGACTTTTTCTGCAGCAGGAGTATCTACTCTTTTACTGTTCCTCTTCGGAACCCCTCTTGCATATTTACTTGCCAGGAAGAAGTTTTTCCTGATATCTGTAATAGAAGGATTAATTGATCTGCCGCTCATTATTCCGCATACGGTCGCGGGTATAATGGTTTATCTGCTCTTTATGCACCAGGGTCTTTTGGGTCTGCCGTTATCAATTACTGGAATCAGGTTTGAAGAAGCTTTTCCGGGTATTGTTGTGGCAATGCTCTTTGTCTCTGTACCTTATTATGTAAACACAGTCCGGGAAGGTATAAGCAGGGTACCGATCCGGCTGGAACTGGTGGCAAGATCTCTTGGTGCAACACCAGGGAGATCATTTCTTTTGATAGTCCTTCCGCTTACGACCCGTCATCTTCTTACCGGGGGTCTGATGGCATGGGGAAGGGGCGTCAGTGAGTTTGCTGCAGTTGTAATGATTGCTTATAATCCTATGATAATCTCAACCCTGATCTACCAGCGTTTTAATACCGGTGGTTTATATGCAGCTACAGCGGTAGCTTTCCTGATGGTGATATTTTCACTCCTGCTGTTTGTTTTGATCAGAATGATTGGTGGTCGTCTGCTTTCAGAGGAATAATGCTTGAAATATCAGATCTTGTTGTCAGTGCGGGCAAATTTAAACTGATAGTTTCTCAGTTTATTGTCAGAGATGGTGACTGGATTATCATAACCGGAAGATCGGGATCAGGAAAGACACTTCTTCTTGAGACAATAGCCGGTTTTTACTCTTCTGATTCCGGCTCTTTAATCCTCAATGGAAGGGATATTTCAAAGTTACCCCCGGAAAAAAGGGAGATAAGTATAGTATTCCAGGACTACTCCCTGTTTCCTCATATGAATGTAAAGAAGAATATCAGTTTCGGGCTTCGTATGAAAGGAGTATCAGGGATTGAAGTCATAGTTTCAGAATACTCGAAAATGCTAGGGATAGAAAGTCTGCTTTTTCGGCGTCCATCCGGTCTTTCAGGTGGTGAGAAACAGAGAGTTGCCATAGCAAGGGCACTTGCAGTAAGGCCAAGGCTTCTTCTCCTTGATGAACCAGCCGGTGCACTAGATCCGGTTACAAAGAAAAATCTCTGGAATGATATCAGGAATCTCTATTTAGGTGGTGGTCTGACCATTATTCATGTAACGCATGATATGGGTGAGGCAGAAATCCTGGGGAATAAAAAGGTCGTAATGGAGGAGGGACGTATTGTATCTGATATGTCTGATATTTCCGATTCTCTTAATGGTGATATTGATGAATAAACAGATTTGTTATTCAGACGAAAAATTAAAAAAAGAGATGTTTATATTTTGTAAGCCAATTTGCGGATTATTTTTTGTGTTTTTATGGATATTAGTTGTGGCTGTACCTGTAAATGGAGCCCCGACCACTTCACTTAAGGTTTCGGTAATTGAGAATAACTCTACTGTCTGGGAGCGTAACCTTGACTACAAGTGGATGGAGGAGAATCTGGCAGTGATTGGTGATGGAGTGACGCATTACTATCTTCAGGGTCCTGTCTTTCAGGGTGATCCATGGAACCCGAACGAATCATCAAATCTCAGGGACATGGGAGCAATTAAAGGGACGCCAGTGACAGAACTATGTAATCTTTCCGGAGGTATAAAACCAGGAGATGAAGTGATGATAAAGGCATTTGATGGATACCATGTCCAGTTTGATTATGATTTTCTCACATCTTCCCATCCTGATGCAGGCCCTGTTGTTATCGCCTGGTATAACGGTGCAGAAAGTGGTGCAGGAGAGCGTCAGGGTTCTGGTTATGTTCCAGATTATTATACCGGGATGCGTTTGATTATCTGTGCTTTAGAAAACACGGCCGGAAAGCATGTATTTGGAAATACTGATATGAATAAAACCCTCCCTTCACAGGCCCAGTATTTTTACTCAGGGCTTTATCCTTCGACAGGAGGATTGTCAGCCAAATGGGTTGATGAAGTGAGAATTTACCGTGGGGGATACAAAGGAGACAGAACCGCACCATTAAAAGATGCCCCGGTTACTTCTGCCACTCAAAAATCCGGCGAATCCAATCTCTCTTTAATTATATTCTGTCTTGGAACTTTTTTTGTATGTGTTGCTGTCAGGAGAATGAGATGAGGCATATATCGTTTTTAATCGTTGTATCTCTCTTTTTATCCGTACTGCTATCAGCGGGTTGTACAGATATCAGTAATTCAGATAGATATAATGATTATAATCTTACTCTCTCATATGATGGAAATGAGAAAAACCTTACCCTTTCCGACCTGGAAAACCTTCCTTCCTTTGCAGGTAATGGATACCTTATCTCAACAGTCGGGATAAGGTATGGGCCGTTAATGGGTCGTGGTGTCCCCCTCACTGAAGTTGTGAAGATCATGAATGGAATAAATGAAAGCAGCCGTCTTTATTTTTATGGTTCAGATGGCTACTTATGGGTACTGGATTATGATCAAATCCATGGAAAGGAGTTTATTACATTTGATGAAAACCTCACAGAACTTAAAGATCAGAATATCACGCCAGTACTTATGTATGAGCAGGATGGAAAACAGATAACTGAAGAGGATGGTGGGCCTGTCAGACTGGCTCTTCTTACTGAAAAAAATGGAATAATTACTGAAGGAAGTGGCTGGGTAAAATGGATATCCCGGATAGAATTGCACTGAAAGGATCTCTCATCCTGCTAATTTTATTTTTTCTTATGTGTACCACCGGGTGTGTAGAAGAAAAAGAAGAAAAAACTCCTTTAAGGGTAGTAGCAGCCGGAAGTCTTCTTCTTCCTTTTCAGGCGATAGAAAAAAGGTTTGAAACAGAAAACCCTGATGTTGATCTACTGGTTGAAGGGCATGGAAGTATCCAGGCGATCAGACAGGTTACTGATTTAAATCGTAGTTTTGATGTTGTAGCCGTAGCTGATGAATCATTGATTCCTGCACTGATGTACCAACCGATGCCAGGTTCAGACAAAAACTGGGTCAATAATTTTACCAGGTTTGGTACCACGGAGATGGTCCTTTTATATACAAATAATAGTGCCTATGCAGATGAGATTAATGAAAGTAACTGGTATAAAATATTAATGCGGGATGATGTCAGATTCGGATGTGCAAATCCCATCCTTGATGCGGCAGGATACCGTGCAATTATGGTACTTGCCCTTGCAGATCGTTACTATGGCCGGAAAGATATTCTGGACGGTGTTTATACCGGACAATTCTCCCCGGCAATACCTGTTAAGACAAATGGCGACATAACACGCGTGAGTCTTCCCGATGTTTTGAAACCTGATGGCTTAAAAGTAACAATGAGAGATGGAAGCATATTTCTTTTATCACTCCTGCAATCAGGTGGTGTGGATTATGCAATTGAGTACAAATGCGTTGCGGAAGGGTCAAAACTGCCGTATGTCCGTTTACCTGATCCAATTAATCTTGGAGAAGGTGATTACCAGGATTATTACAGATCAGCCGTTGTAGATCTAAACTTCCAGCGTTTCTCTACAATTAATCAGACCAGAACCGGCTCACAAATTATTTATGCTGCATGCATTCCGGCAAATTCCAAAAATCCTGATCTAGCAGCAGAATTTATACGGGATCTTTCTGAAGATAATTCGGCAATTTCAGGTATGCCTGACCCTGTATGATAAAAAATGGGGTGATTTACTCTGGCATCTGGACATCAATCTCTGAAACCTTGGAGATTGAAAGGCCTTTTGCCGACGGGTATGCAATATTATCCCCCGGATTTATGTAGTAATGATAATACTCTTCTGTCAGGGTTTTTTGCATATCTGTGTCACTATAAATACCATCTGGTGATACGAAGTATAAACGGTATCCTGATAACTCTGCGGTATGTTCAGGATCCTTGCACCAGTATGCCAGAATAACCTCCCCCTGTTCTTCTGGTGGTGTAAAGACATTTTTAGCAGGTAATGTTACTTTATAGCCATCGCTTGCAACAAAGGATACATTCACAGCATTCTCTGAAACATTAGCAGCTTGCAGAAGTTCTTTTACTGATACTCCAATTACCGTGTCGTTAAGGTTGTCGACATTTATTTTCTGATCAGGATCCCACAGGTTGTCCTTCTCAAATGTAGGGCCCTGGAAACTAAGTAAAATTCCATCAGGTGCTCCTACTGCTTTCATCGTTGTGTTGATATCTACAAAGGTGAAATTTTTCTCTTGTATCACATTATTACCGTCGAATGATTTCTCTACCACAGAAATCCCAGGTTCTGATGCGCTGACGGACCCAACCAGCATTAGGCATGCACATATTATCATGAAACAGATAATGGCACATGGTTTAATTTTAGCACTCATTTTATTCTCCCTATACAATATCTGACGTTTTGTCAGAAGAGAGAGTATTGGATGTAGGTAATATATATGTTTATACAGTCGATAATTTAGTCTTAAAAGTTAAAACGGGGGAAAAATTATTTAAAAACACCTGTTATCCAGTTGTAGTTGTTTTATAAATTTCGGTCTCTAACATCAATGTAGAAATTACTATTACAATTGTGTTATATTTATATAAAAGAGGAAAAGAATGAGCATTTACGGATCAATTATCGGTTCAGTCAGGGAAAATAACCCGCTTGTTCATCATATTACCAACTACGTGACAGTAAATGATTGTGCAAACATTACCCTGTGTTTAGGTGCATCACCAGTGATGGCCCATGCAATTGAAGAGGTTGAAGAGATGGTTTCGATGGCAGGAGTACTTGTCCTTAATATCGGAACACTCGACAATCTCCAGGTTGATCAGATGTTTAAAGCAGGAAAGGCGGCAGGAAAGCGTGGGATTCCTATTGTGCTAGATCCCGTAGGTGCGGGAGCCACAAAGTTCAGAACCGATACAGCCAGGGATTTGATAAAAGAGTTACCAGTCTCTGTGATAAAAGGTAATGCCGGTGAGATAGGAACACTTGCAGGTATGCAGGCTAGTGTAAGGGGGGTGGATTCACAGGGATTATCTGGTGATCCAGTTGAGATTACTTCAAAACTTGCTGAAGTACTCGGATGCACAGTTGTAATGAGCGGGCCTACTGATATTATCAGTGATGGCGAGCGGGTGTTTCTGGTTGATAACGGACATCCGATGATGGGAAGAATTTCAGGGACCGGGTGCATGGCAGCATCTGTAATTGGAGCATGTATTGCAGTTTCATCAGATTGGGTTAATGCTTCCGCTGCCGGAGTAATTGCCTTTGGGATTGCAGGAGAACGTGCAGCTGGATTTGCTAAAGGCCCGGGGACATTTAAATCCTGCCTATTTGATGCTCTTGCGGGACTTTCTTCTGAAGATGTACAAAAGTATGCAAAATCCAGGGTTATTTGATCGATAAGATCTTAAATAATTCAACTCTCTTTCACAATGTTCATAGTGTGCCAGGTATTATCTTCAACACTTAAATGAGATCCCTGGATATTTCTGAATATGCACTCTTCATAGCACTTTTAATCGGTTTTCTAACGCCTTTTGATCTCTCTGCCGTAAATATTGCATTGCCTGATATCGCCAATGAGTTTTCTCTTGACGCTGTTTCTCTCTCCTGGATAAGCAGTATTTATCTCCTTACTTCAGCAGCGTTTTTAGTCCCATTCGGAAGAATTGGAGATATATCCGGTAGGAAACGAATACTATCTACGGGGGTTGCGGTCTTCACCCTTTCGAGCGGGCTGATGATATTATCGCTATCATCAGGGATGCTTCTATTCTCGCGGCTCCTTCAGGGGATAGGAGCGGCGATGATATATGGAACCGCTGTTGCTATTCTTACCTCTGTTACGGCTCTTAGCAGGCGTGGTCGTGTCCTTGGAATTTACACAACGTCAGTTTATCTCGGGCTCTCCGCAGGACCATTTATTGGCGGGTTTCTCACCTCAATATTCGGTTGGAGGAGTATCTTTTTTATTAATGTTCCTCTCGGGCTCATTATCCTGTTATTAATCTGGAAGTTTTTCAGGACAGAATGGGTCGATGCACCAGGGGAAAAATTTGATCTTACTGGTGCGGTATTATATGGCTTAAGCCTGACTGCCGTAATGATAGGTTTTTCTGAACTCCCCAATGTAACCGGTATAATTGCCTTAATCTGCGGGGTTTTGCTCTCCGGGCTATTTATCTTTAAGGAGTATCATGAAAAGTTTCCACTGATAAGGATCTCCATGTTTATTCATAACCGTGTTTTTGCTTGTTCAAATGCAGCGGCTCTGATAAATTATGGCTCTACTTTTGCTATAACATTCTTTCTAAGCCTGTACCTGCAATATATCAGGGGGTTTGATTCCAGGGATGCAGGACTTATACTTGTTATCCAGCCGATAATCCAGGCGATATTCTCATCTTATGCCGGGAATCTTTCTGATCGGGTTGAACCAGCCAGGATTGCTTCTATTGGCATGGTAATAACAACAGTCGGGCTTGTTGCACTGAGTTTAATATCTGCAGATACTTCGCTCTATATTCTCTGCATAATCCTTGCGGTTCTTGGGCTTGGTCTGGCTCTGTTCTCGTCCCCAAATACAAATGCAATAATGAGTTCAGTAGAAAAGAAGGATTATGGTGTGGCATCAGGAACACTTGGAACCATGAGGCTTGTAGGTCAGATGTTCTCGATGGGAGTTGCCATGATGATTCTTGCAATAACTGTCGGAAGGGTTGAGATTACAGCGGAGGTATCCGGTCAGTTAATGAGTGCCATGGTGCTTGGATTTCAGGCTTTTTCAGTATTGTGTGTCCTGGGAATATTCTTCTCGATGGTCAGGGGAAATGTACGTCTCACACGTTGAAATTTATTCTGGTGTTGATATCTGATGATAATGCATCTTATTTCATGCTTGACAAGAGTTATAAGGAAGGGCGTAAGATATCTTTAAAATGGGAAAGATTGTTATCTCCGCATCATTTATATTCTGATTTTATAATAAAAATATAATTATGAGGCTTATGCTTCACAGGTTTCTTCATCGTGACCATGGTGATGACCTGGTTTCTCTTCCCAGGGTTCTAATCCATGCTTTATGCGATAATCATTTATCGCCTGATGAATCCCATCCTCTGCAAGTACCGAGCAATGCATTTTAATCGGAGGAAGACCTTCAAGTGCCTCTGCTACTGCTTTGTTTGATACCTCCCAGGCCTCTTCCAGGGTCTTTCCTTTGATTAGTTCTGTTGCCATACTGCTGGATGCAACAGCAGCTCCACAACCGAATGTCTGAAATTTTACATCGGTGATGATATTATTCTTAACTGTAATGAATATCCTCATTATGTCTCCACAGGTAGGATTTCCAACTTCTCCCACCCCATCGGCATCCGTAATCTCTCCCTGGTTCCTGGGATTCATAAAATGATCCATTACTTTTTCACTGTACATTTCATAACCTCTTCTTTTGATAATCTGAATATAATGGTGACATGGCTCTTAATCTCTCTACTGCCTTTTTTATCTCTTTGAATACATATTCGTTATCTTCTTCAGTATTTTCATGCCCGAGTGTGAGACGAAGTGATCCATGCGCGACTTCTGCAGGAAGCCCTATTGCAAGCAAAACATGCGAGGGCTCCAGTGAACCTGATGAGCATGCACTACCTGTCGAAGCAGATATACCTGCATGGTCAAGGAGTAATAACAAGGACTCCCCTTCGATAAATTCGAAACTGACATTGATATTTCCAGGTAATCTTTCAGTCCTATGGCCATTTAATCTGGTATTAGGTATATCGGATAATATCCTGTCGAGTAGATGATCCCTGATTGAAGATATACGGGCGCTGTTTTCGCTTAATCCTTTAATTGCTTTTTCAATTGCAACACCCAGACCTACTATGCCTGGAACATTTTCTGTTCCTGCCCTTTTTCTTCTCTCCTGGCCTCCACCATGAATATAATTGTCTATCCGGATTCCTTTCCTGATATAAAGGGCACCCACTCCCTTTGGACCATAGAATTTATGGGCTGACAATGAAAGCATATCAATATCCATGTCTTTAACATCAATCGGGACATTTCCTATGGCCTGGACCGCATCGGTATGAAAAAGGATACCGCGATCCCTGCAGATCTTACCGATCTCTTTAATAGGCTGAATTGTTCCGATCTCGTTATTAGCAAACATTATGGAGACAAGAATAGTTTCATCTGTTATAACTGACTTTAGATCATCCGGTCTTACCCTGCCTGATTCATCTACCGGAAGAATAGTAATTGAAAACCCCAGTTTTTTCAGATAATCACATGTATGCTGAATAGCATGGTGCTCAATACAGGAAGTTATGATATGTTTCCCTTTCTTTTGAAGGCCAAAAGATGTCCCGATAAGCGCCCAGTTGTCGGATTCGGTTCCTCCTGAAGTAAAGAATATTTCCTCAGGGTTTGCTCCGATAGCTTTTGCAACCTTTAAGCGTGCATCATCAATTGCCTTTTTTGATTCCCGTGCCAGTTTGTAGAGTGATGACGGATTGCCATATCTTTGAGAAAACCATGGTAACATGGCATTTAATACTTCAGGATCTGTTGCTGTTGTAGCACTGTGATCCATATATATGCTTTTTTCGTTTGCCATTATTCATCCTAATAAATTATGTATCTGTACCTGATGAGAAGATCGCCTTAATCAAACCAATACTCTTTTTTTTCATCTCTTTAAATCGCACCGTTTGAATGATCGGCTAATACTGTACAGACCTGGCATACCCGACCAGAACCTGGCCAGCCACAGCTACTGCAGATCTGATATGGTTCTCTATGAAATTTATCTCCAAGTTTTTCCCTTATCTCTTCCTCGCATCTCGCAGCATTCATCATGGATCCAGGCTGCTTTCTCTCATACATGTACAGCAGGTTTCTTACCTCGCCTCTTAGGGATGTTATTGCATACGGACATTCAGGCAAATCCTTGAATAACCCTGTGAGAATTGCATATAGGGTTACTTCCCTTTCACTGATTTGGGCGAATGGTTTTATCCTTCTTGCATACCATGCTGATGGGCCATATCCTCCGAAGATCTTTTTGACATCCCCGGAGATTGCATTCATAAGGGCTGTCTGTGCATGGTCATCAAGGTTATGGCCTGTAGCTATTACTCTGATTCCTATGTCATGTGCAAGTACTTCAAGGGCCCGGCGTCTTAAAATACCACAGACAGTACAGGCATTCCGGTCTGATTCCTTCATAAGCTGGTCAAGTGATGAGCCAAATAGATCCGAAAACCGGATGATGTGGTGTTCTACCCCAAGATCCCGGCAGGTCTCTTCTGCTGCCCTGATGGTGTCTAGCCTGTATCCCTCAATCCCCTCGTCAACAGTAAGGGCGATAAACCTACAGGGTATCTTCTCTTTTATTCTGGAAAAAGTTTTTAGTAAAGCAGTACTGTCCTTTCCCCCGCTGAATGCAACCCCGATAGTATCAGGGAGATCATGAATCCTGGTCATAAAATCCGTGACCTTATTCTCAACTGATTGCATGAGATGATTTCCGCACAAATGGGATTGTATTACCCGATCCAGATATACGGCAGGTTCATTACAGTGATCGCAGAATATCTTCGTTTTATCCCCCGTGAGATATCCGGATTATTCTGATTGTATCTTCTTCATCTGGTATTGTATCTTCCGGAATGATCTCATCCCCCCTGGATAACAAAACCGTGAGAGGATCAACTCCTTTTTTCACCAGTAATTCTTCAATTGTTCTTCCATTTACCTGAATAGCGACTTCAGATAGATCCGGAAGGATAAATTTCATCATTACCTGTTAGGTGTTTATTAAATTAGATTTGATGATTGCGGCAAAAACACAGGTAAAATTCCTGTTGTAATATATATCATCATATGGTTTATTGTAGTTGGTAAATAATTAAGGCATTTTAAAAATGTCAGATTATACCCGAATAGTGAATAAAATCTCCTTGAGAAGATGAATTCCTGATCCAAATCTTATTTATTAGGAATTTTACCTGATTTATTAACCAGGAGCCATGATCCAGTGTCTTTCTGAAACTTACGGATAATAGATCAGAAATATATAATACAACTCAGGCTAATACCAACTTTATAATAGATCAAAAAAATATGACACTTTTTGTTTATAAAAAATAAAATAAGCAGAGAATTTTTTATTTAATTTATAAATGATATAAATCATTAACACGTATTTTATATTTTTATACGCAAGACTAATTACAGACATTGGAGTTGAGTTGTATCAATAGCGATTGTTGCCTTCTTCCTGATGTAAAGGAAAATGTAAAAAAATACTGGAATGAACGTAGTATAACCTTTGATAATGATGTAGGCCATGGTGCGGATGAGATTGAGTGCCAGCTATGGAAACAATATCTTACTGATATTATTGGTTATGATCCCAAACAGATCCTTGATGTGGGTACCGGAACAGGAATGATTGCAATTAATCTTGCAGAACTGGGTCATGGTGTTACCGGCATCGATCTCGGTGAGAAGATGATAGACATCGGGAGAAAAAAAGCATTAGAAAAAGGTCTTGATATAACTTTTATACCCGGTGATGCAGAAAACCCGCCGTTTCCAGATGATACATACGATTGTGTAATTTGCAGGCATCTTCTCTGGACTCTCCCTCATCCGGATGTCGCAATACGTGAATGGTCACGGGTATGCCGGCCAGGAGGCCTGATCATAGCAATTGACGGACATATTATGCCATATGATTATTTCCCCAATCCTGATGAGACCAGGCTTGAAAACCTCGATGAAAAGCAGCGATTATGGTATCAGATGTATTCAAGGGAAGTAATTAAACAGCTCCCCTTAAAACATAAAATGTATGTTGATTCTCTAATGTCATATTTCTCGAAATTTAAACTAAGTAATGTACAACACAAATCAGTCAACGAGATATCAGAATACCAAAAGAGTCTTTTATCAGGAAATCTTCAGGACAATGAACATTATGAAGTCAACATAATCTGGGGAACTGTTCCGAGATCAGAATAATCTCCAGCATCTTATACAATTCATGGAACAGGTTATTGATATCTCTAATCTTACCGTTTCATTCCAGGATAATGGAAACCTGCTCACTGCAATTGAGGATATTCAACTTGGAATCAGAACAGGTGAGACTTTGGTAGTTATCGGAGAGAGCGGAAGTGGAAAATCAGTTCTGGGTCTCTCAATTCTCAGGCTTCTTCCAGATACTGCACTCATCAGCGGTAGTATTCTCTTCAAGGGAAAAAAACTCCTTACTATGTCAGAGTCTGAAATTGAGTCCATCCGGGGAAGTATGATTGCGTGGATTCCTCAGAATCCTAAAACGGGTTTTAATCCTTCGATGAAGATGTGGAAACAGATTGCAGAACCATCTGTAATTCATTCCGGACTATCATGGTCAGAAGCCAGAAAACAGGCTATACAACAGTTGGGACTTTACAATATCGATCCGGCTGCCTTATGGGCTGATAAGTATCCGGTCACATACAGTGGAGGAATGCTTCAGCGGGCTATGGTTGCCATGGGTACATCAACGAACCCGGAGGTGATTATTGCTGATGAGCCGACAAAAGGGATTGATATTATAAATAAAATTGCTATTTTCGAGATGTTTGCTGACCTAAAAAGGAAAGGGATTACTCTGGTTCTTATTACTCATGATCTAGACTTAGCTGCAGAACTTGCAGATCGCATTGTTGTGATGTACTGCGGCCAGATTATTGAAGTATCAGGAAAAAATCAGTTTTTTCATAATCCCAGGCATCCTTATTCACGTGGTCTTATCAATTCGCTCCCACAAAATGGTTTGAATCCAATTCCAGGGTCTGCTCCCCCGATGCAGATGAGATTGACAGGGTGCAGATTCAGAGAGCGTTGTTTCGAACAGCGTGAACAATGCACCTCAAATATTCCCCTAATATCTTTGGTAGATGATCGTGTCAGATGCATCCAGTATAATAGCAGGAACCAGGCTGGTTAAAACCTATCATTCGGGGATTCTCTCCGGGGAAAAGACTTTCGCAATCAGGGGTGTCGATATTGAAATTCATGAGGGAGAAACGTATGCCCTTGTCGGTGAGAGTGGAAGCGGTAAAACAACACTCGGAAGAGTACTTTTGATGCTTATCCCTCCCACTGATGGGATGATTACCTGTAACGGTGAGGATATTATTCATAAAACGGATTCTGAACTGGTATCCTTCAGAAGGAAGATGCAGATCATCCCACAACACCCTGAAGATGCATTTAATCCGAGATGGAAAGTCAGCAGGTCAATTCTTGAACCGTATCGGATACATAACGGATTATCTGCTTTACCCTCAAAAAAGGAGAATTTACTTAAACTGCTTGAACAAACCGGCCTCGATCCCGATTATGCGAACAGATACCCTCATCAACTCTCTGGAGGTGAGTTACAAAGAGCTGCTATTGCCAGGACTATTGCACTGGAGCCCAGTTTCATTGTATGTGATGAACCTACATCAATGCTTGATGTATCTGTACAGGCCTCCATCATTCATCTTTTAAAGGATATTCAGAAAAAAACCCGGGTTGCTTTCCTTTTTATCACCCATGACATCAGGCTGGCCAGAATAGTGGGTGACAGGATTGGTGTGATGTACAAAGGCCTGATTGTTGAAGAGGGACCTGATATTCTGAATAATCCTCGTCATCCTTATACCTGTTCTTTGACAGAGAATTTTATTTCAAAGAAAAAAATAATAGAGGATTATCAGAATTCCGGATGCCAATGGCAATCAGTCTGCCCAAAAGCAGATGAGATATGTTGTACTATGCCCTCTTTATCTTCATATAATGGGGCAAAAATCAGATGTCATCACCTCAATAATTGAGGACAACATATATCTCGGAATAATAAATACACTTTTTCATACGAATATTAATTTTACTTAGGTTAAAGTGTTACAAAAATCAAATAGATATTCACTTATATGATTTATTCAAATAATTGATCATGAAGTGCACTAGTATATTATTCTTCTGTGTTCTGGTCCTTCTGTTCTTCTGCAATGTCTCTGTTCTTGCAGATGCGGGAGGGCAAACGTTGGATATCGCAGCCCCATGGGATCCAAAAACTACTGATCCTCATGTAAATGGGGCGATCGCTCAACGCCTGGGAGTTACTGAAACTCTGGTTGAAGTAAATGATGAGGCATTGATTTCTCCGGGATTAGCTACATCCTGGAATGTATCAGGGGATCAGAAAACCTGGACATTTCAGCTTAGGGACGGAGTTAAGTTCCATGATGGAACTCCTTTTACTGCCCAGGCAATGAAGAAATCTCTTGAAGATTCCCTTAAGAAATCAAAAACGTTCTCAAGCGTTCCGATTAAGGAGATTAAGGCATCCGATGATCACACTCTTGAAATAGTCCTGAACCAGTCACTTCCGTCTCTTCCTGCATGGATGGCAAAGGGTGAAAGTGCAGCATTATCTGAGGCCTGTATCGATCAGGGAGATATTTCCACGCCCATTTCCACGGGTCCTTTCAAATTCAGTTCGTTTTCTCCAAATGAAAAATTTGTTGTTGTAAAGAATACTGATTATTGGGGAAAAGTCCCCTCCGTGGATGAGGTAGTGTATCATGTTGTTCCTGAAGCTGAAACCAGGTCCATGATGCTTAAAGGAGGGGATGTGCAGATTGCCCAGATTCTTTCTCCTGAAATTACTGAAGGATATAAATCGGATGGTTCATTCACGGTGAATACCGAACCTATTTCACGTGTACGGTTACTCTCATATAATTGTGAAGAAGGACCGTTTGCAGATACAGCCGTCCGTCAGGCAATGAATTATGCAATCAACAGGCAGGATCTTGTAGATTATGTACTTGAGGGTGTCGGAGAACCGGCTACAAGTCTTTTCCCAACAACATTCTACTGGGGTGATAAGGATATCGCAGCGTACCCATATGATCCTGAAAAGGCAAAATCCATGCTTAACGCAGCAGGCTGGAAAGATAGTGATAACGACGGAATCCTGGATAAAAATGGTGAAAAACTCTCGTTGACGCTGGTTACCTATCCGGAACGTGCCGAATTGCCACCAATGGCGGAAATTATTCAGGATGAACTAAAGAAGATAGGGGTAGAGGTTGAAGTAAAATCTGTAGATATCGACACATCAGAAAACATGAGATTTAGTGGGGATTTTGACATGTATCTTGGTGGTCGCTCTTTAATGAACGCTCCGGATCCTGACTGGATTATGATGGCAGATTATGATTCATCAGGCTCATTTAACAAAGGATATGGGCCATACAACTGGAAGAATGAGAAACTGGACAGTATTCTGGATGAAGCACGTACTCTTACCGATAATGCAGCAAGAAAGAAACTCTATGATCAGGCTCAGCAGATTATCAATGATGAAGCACCGGTATCTGTGTTGAGTTATTATGTTAACCAGGATGTAACATCTAATAATGTTAAAGGGTACAGGATGCACCCGACTGAATTTGCTTTCCACCTGGAAGATGTTTCCTTATCCTAATTACCTTTTTCCTGCTCCATTATGCGATCATTTATTATATTTCGGCTTCTTCAGACGATACCTGTTTTAATCGGAATTTCGTTTATTGTTTTTTCTCTTCTGCTCTTTTCTCCAGGTGATCCTGCTGTGATAAATCTGCGGGCAATTATGAATACGGAACAACCCCCTGCAGAGGCTGTCGCAGAAATGCGAATTGAAATGAATCTTGATAAACCCTGGTATATCCAGTATTGGTCCTGGCTGTCCCGTGTTTCCACTGGTGACCTCGGATATTCATATCAGACCCGGAGAAGCACATTTGAAGAAATTGCCCGTGCATTTCCGGTAACCTTTCTTCTCTCAACCCTGGCGATGGCCTTTTCCTGTATTATAGCAATTCCACTTGGAATCCTGTCAGGAGTTTATCAGAATACTCTGTTAGATCATTGTACCCGGGGAATTTCTATAATAGGACTTTCTATTCCTGACTTTTTTATCGGGATTCTCGGAATTATGTTTTTTTCCATCTATCTCAACTGGCTTCCCGTTGCAGGTTATAACGGACTGGAATACCTGATACTTCCTGCATTGGCCCTTGCAGTCGGAATGAGTGCAATTACAATGCGGCTTATGAGAACCAGTATGGCAGAAGTTCTTGAGGAGGATTATATAAGGACTGCAGTAGCCAAAGGGCTCCCAAAGGGCTTAATCATTAAAAGACACGCTATAAAAAATGCGATTATACCGGTCATTACTTACATGGGGACTCAGTACGGATGGTTATTCGGTGGTGCCATGATTATAGAAACCCTGTTTGCTCTTCCGGGTTTAGGGAGACTATTCGTTGAATCAGCATCAACCCGTGACATCATGGTACTTCAGGGGTGTGTGCTCGTTTTTGCACTTGTTTTTGTTTTTATAAATCTTGGAATTGATATTTTGCAATACCTGCTCGATCCAAGAGTGAGGCAGAACAATGAATAGTGATAATAGATTTATACAGCCGTTTTTTGAGTTTTACCAGGATTATCACACGAAGATATTGAAAAAACCACTCCTTGTTACAGGTCTTATAATCCTTATGCTCATGTGTCTGATGGCAATCTTTGCCCCAGTTATTGCTCCTCATGACCCTTATGATCAATCCTTAAAAAACAGGTTTATGAGCCCTTGTCTTGAATATCCGCTTGGGACCGATCAATTCGGGCGATGTGTTCTAAGCCGGTTGATTTATGGAGCACAAGCATCCATCGCTGTTGCAGTAATTACAACTTCAATTGTGGTAATTATTGGTCTCCTGGTAGGTATGTACGCCGGATATTATCGGAAGTTGGATGGCCTGCTGATGAGAATAACTGATATTATGCTTGCATTCCCGTCGATGGTCATTACCCTTGCCCTGGTTGGGATATTTGGTCCCAGTCTGTCTACTATTATTGCTGCTCTTGCAATTCCAGGTTGGGCAAAATATGCCAGGGTTACCCGTTCAACAACACTATCGATAAAAAATAAGGGGTTTGTTGATAACGCCCGGGCATTGGGAGCTAGTAACCAATATATCATTTTTAAGCATATTCTCCCGAATACTCTTGCACCGATTATGGAAATTGCAACACTGGGGCTTGGAGGAAAAATTATATCGATTGCCGGACTTGGATTTTTAGGTCTTGGAATTCAGCCGCCTACTCCGGAATGGGGAACGATCATGAATCAGGGTCTTACTTATCTGAGTAAGGCTCCTCTAATTACAACTACATCCGGAGCTATGATAATGATCTTTGTCCTTGCAACGAATCTTGTTGGAAGTGAAGTAAGAGATTTGATGGACCCAAAATCTGATTCAATAATTATCTAATGATAGATTCTGAAAAAGGTCAAACAATAATAGCATCCTGATTTTTTCTTCTCTGTTTTTTTATCATAAACTCGCGGTCCTGCTAAACATGCATGTGCATATGACGAGCGGATATCGATCAGGTTGGTGATTTGTCAGGTATTTCAGTAACGGGATATCCATCTGTTTTTAGGATCTGAATTAATCGAAGGAAGCCTAATCATGGAGTAAGTTCACAAAGTTTAGCACAACATTTGTTGTTCGTATTCCCGAACGGGTGATCCTGCATTTTCGTTCACCGCGTCCTGACCCGGTAGATAGTATGAATCCCCCATTATCCATTTTATCGTTTTAATCGATGAGTGCAGGGTTCGGATACCATATTTCATCTTTACTGACAACAGAACAACCGCACCTTTATTCCAGGTATGTGCCCGGCATAGTTTTCCGAACTCTGGAATCATATCAGGACAATCAATGAACCATTCATCTGAATATTCAATAAGAAGTAAGTTGCTTTTTGAATCTATAATCGTGTTGAACAGTTCATCATATGACATAATCTGAATACACTGGATATTTGATTGAGGATCTGGTGTAAATAACCTCATCCCTGGATTATAATACACATAAGTTACCGAACGAAATCTACTGACTGCTTCAGGTAACGCCTCCCTGATAAATTCTCTTTGTGCGATATAAATTGAAAAGGACCAGGGATCTATAGTTTTGAGATATTGAGGGGTTTCAATCATCATGGAGATTTTCATAGAGGGTGGATATATATTTTGTGTACGCGGTGTGAAAGTAAAATAAGGGGAGAAATCAAGAAATAAGTCATTATTAATATAAACCGGCTTATTCGAGAAGATATTAGTAAAGATACTACAGTTTGTTTACTTTACGATAATTATATGGTTATGTGAAGATATATCCCCAACAATACTTTGATCATGGGAGGGGATGAATACCAAAAAAATGCTGACTCTTCATGAAGGAGAAGAGACCAGGTTGCTCCTGAAAGATGATCCCGGGTTGGATAAAACCATATATAAACTTAACAAAAATCGCACGAGGAGATCAGATCTCATTATAAATGAATATGAGATGAGTCAGAGAATCTCTTCCAGACACATCCGAAAAGTGTTTAATCTTGAATGCATGGAGGGTAAAGACGTACTAGCAATGGAATATATTGAGGGTGAAAACCTTTCGTCAAAATATCCTCTTCCACTCTTAGTTCCTGAATTTTTACATATTGCGTCACTTATCGCTGAAGCACTTGCGGAATTGCATGATCATAATATCATCCACAGGAACCTGACCTCTGAAAATATCATCATAAGTCCGGGTTCTGATAAAGTGACACTCATTGATCTAAGTATTGCAATCGAAGTAAAGCCCGGAGAAGAGATCAGATTAACTAAAGATGAAATAATAGGAACCCTGACTCACATCTCTCCGGAACAGACCGGCAGAATGGACAGGGGTATTGATACCAGATCTGATTTATACTCACTCGGAATAATTTATTACAAACTACTGACAGGCACTTTTCCTTTTTTATCAGAAGATCCACTTGAGCTGGTTCACAGTCATCTGGCCAGATCTCCAAAACCACCTGTTGAAACTAATACTGAGATCCCTGACCAGATCTCTCTGTTAGTTATGCATCTACTGGAAAAAGATCCTGATTCAAGGTACCAGTCCGCACGGGGTTTACTTTTTGATCTGAACCAGGCCAGTAAAGAATTTCTTAAAAATGGGAGTATAAGTGCTTTCAGACTCGGCAAGATGGATATTTCCGGAACAATCAGGTTTCCGGATTGTTTGTATGGACGTGAGACAGAGATAGAAGAGATAAAAAGTATTTTTAAACGAATTTTGACAGGAAGATCGGAATTACTGTTTATTTCCGGATATTCCGGTGTAGGAAAAACTTCACTCGCCCAGGAGACAGGCCCTGTGGTGGTTGATGCGGGCGGGTTCTTTGTTCAGGGAAAATATAATCAGTTTCTTGAGAATTCTCCGTATTCAGGATGGATCCAGGCATTTGACGGCCTTGTTAACAGCATTCTGATGTTCAGTCCTGATATTCTTGTTTCAATTAAGAAAGAGATACTGGACGCGATTGGAAATCTTGGAAAGGTTCTGACCAGTGTGTTTCCAAGCCTTGAACATATAACAGGAACACAGCCTGAAGTCCCGGATCTTAAAGGAGTTGAATCTAAAAACAGATTAACCTATGTATCCCAGAGATTTTTAAGTGCAATAGCCACTCCGGATCACCCGCTGGTCATCTTTCTGGATGACCTGCAGTGGGTAGACGAAGCTTCACTTGATTTTCTGGAGATTCTTATGACTGCTCCAGGAAATAATTCAGTTCTTGTGATAGGATCATACCGTGAGAACGAGATCTCTTCAGAACATAACCTGATAAAGATGAAGAATATCCTTTCTGAGTCAGGAATTCCTGTAAATGAGATAAAACTTCAGAATCTTCAGGATTTTTATCTGAATCATCTTCTATCTGATACATTGCATAGAAATCCGGATGAAATCCGCCCACTCTCTGATATTATCGTGAAGAAGACAGGAGGCAATGTTTTCTTTGCAAAACAGGTTATTTCCTCTCTTGTATATCTGGGGGCAATAAAATTCTCTTCAGGATCGTTACAATGGGACTGGCACCTTAGATCCGTTCAAGACATCCAGATATCTGAAAATGTATTGGAGGTTATTACAAAAAAGATTGAGAGATTACCTGGAGATACTACGAATATCTTAATGCATGCTGCATGCATTGGGAATAAGTTTGATATAGGACTCATCAGCACCATTGAAGAAAAGTCTCCTGGCAGGATTAGGGAACTTCTTGAAGTTGCGGTACAGGAAGGATTTATTGAAAGAAAGGAAGCAGAATATATCTTTTCACATGACAGGATTTACCAGGCTGTATATTCATTAGTTCCGGAAGACGACAGAATTGTCCTCCATAAAAAGATAGGGGAAAATATTCTTCAGAAAACACCGGAGGATGAGACCGGGTCAAATATTTTTGTAATCTTAAGACATCTGAATTTTGCTGAAGGAGCAATTGAGAGCAGGGAAGATCGGATCAGGCTTGCCGGTCTGAATTATATTGCCGGAAAGAAAGCGAAACATGAAACAGCCTTCGGAGCAGCATTAGAATACTTTGAGAAAGGAATAACCTGTTTATCCAGAGACTGTTGGAAGGATCAGTACGAATTAACCCTGAATCTATACCTGGAAGCGGCGGATACAGCGTATTTATCAAATAAGTTCGAAGATATGGATTTCTATGCCTCAATTGTTAAAAATAATGTCATAACGATCTCTGATAAAACGCCTGTAATTATGACTGAAATTAATTCATATATTGCACGGGGTATGATTTTTGAAATAATTAAATGTGGAATTGATGCATTAAAGGAGTTCGGAATTATTATTCCGGATAATCCAACTGATGAGGAGATAGGATATCAGGTTAACAAAACGCTGCAAATTCTTCAAAAAGTAACTGTAAAGGGCATAAAAAATTTACCCCTGATGTGCGATAAGAACTTCTTATCTATACAAAGCATTCTGGAAGGATTTGGGTTTTTTCTTTATAGTTCTAATCCCAGGTTATATCTGATATCCCATTCTATCGGATGTGAAATCTCTTTAAATCATGGAAATTCAGCATTATCTCCCCTGTCATATACAGGATTTGCTCTATGCCTCAGTATGGTTCAGATACAGGAAAGGACAGCTTACGAACTAGTAAAAGTTTCATTTGAATTATCAGATCAGTTTAATATAATATATGTTGATAACCTGATGCTGGAGATATTTGGATGTACAATCCAGCCCTGGCATGAACATATTAAAAATTCGGTTACTACTCTGGATAAAGGTATAAAAAATGGGATAGAGACTGGAAAATTTACAACTTCCGGCCTTAACGCGGTCCATGCGAGTTTAGCAGCATTTCATTCCGGTGAAGGATTATCCGGCCTTATTAATAGAGTAGAAGGGAGCCTTGAGTTAACCACAAGGATTAGACAAACACTGTTTTTTAACTGGCTAATGCCTTTGCTCAAAGTTTTCAGCAGAATTAACGGAAGTTTACCAAGCCCAGGATTCAAAGATTCAGATGAGAATAAATGGCTGGATACTGCAATAAAAGCTGATGATCACCACGGTTTATGGATGTATTATTTGTGTAACGTAATTATGGCATATATTCTGGATGATGATCATGATACAGAATATGCCGATGCCACTATGATTTATATTAATGCAGCAGAGGGTTCATTTGGAGTTCCATATTCTCTATTATATCATTCTCTTGTTCACATTAAAAAGACCGGTTACAATCACCCTGATCAAAAAATAATGGATATTGTAATTGAAAACCAGAAGAAGCTTCGTAGAATGGCAGATCTGGCTCCAATGAATTATCTTAATAAATTTCTGCTGGTAGAAGCAGAGATAGCCAGGATTAACGGGAATAATCTGCAGGCAGCAGAATTATACAATAGATCTATCAAGGGAGCTGAAGAGAGCGGTTTTATTCAAGAAGAAGCGATAGCCAATGAACTGGCAGCAAAGTTCTGGCACTCACTTAACAGGGAAGATTTAGCCAGACAATATATGAATGCATCTTACGACTGTTACACAAAGTGGGAAGCATATGCAAAGGTAAAGCAACTTGAAGAGAAATTTCCATCTCTTTTAAAAGGTTTTATACAATTTAAAGAACAGCCGTCACTTGATATAATGAGCCTTTTTAAAGCATCAAGAACACTTTCCCAGGAGACGGATCTGAAAACCCTCCTGAAAAAGATGACTCAGGTACTTATAGAGAATGCCGGTGCAGAGAAAGGTTTTCTCCTGATAGAGTCTGACGGAGTCTGGAAAATAGTATCTGATAGTGATCTGGCTTCGGATATCACATCTCTCTGTTCACGTTCAATTGAAGAACAGGATATTATCCCGGCAGGCATTATCAGGTATGTCATCCAGACGGGGCAGAGAGTAATTCTAAATAATGCAACAGAAGCAGGATATTTCACCAGAGATCCTGTTGTGAGAAGACGTAAACCAAAGTCTGTTATCTGTATTCCACTTGTATACAGGGGAATTATTAAAGGGATACTCTATCTGGAAAACAATCAGGTAACTGATGCCTTCACCTCTGATCATATGAAAAGTCTTGAGATTCTTGCCTCCCAGGCAGCCATCTCACTTGAAAATTCGATGTATTATGATGAACTCATAAAACACAGGGACCATCTAGAGGAACTCGTAACAGAGAGGACACGACAACTTGCTGTTGCCAAAGAACAGGCAGAGTCTGCAAACAGGGCAAAAACCACCTTTTTATCAAGTATGAGCCATGAACTCCGAACCCCGCTAAATGCCATACTCGGTTTTTCAAACCTTTTAAAGAAGAGTGAAAATCTGACAATGAAAGAGATGGAGCATCTTGATCTCATTATAAAAAGCGGACATCACCTCCAGACTCTAATCAATGATCTCCTGGATCTCGGCAGGATAGAATCAGACCGGATGGAAGTTCTATCCGCACCCTTCAGACTAGACCAGATCCTGCAAAATGTCATAAACATTACAAGAGTTAAAGCCAAAGAAAAAGGATTAGGCATAATTTTCGAGACACAAAATCTGCCCGAAGTTGTCCTGGGTGATGAGAGAAAACTCACCCAGATAATGATAAATCTCATAGATAATGCAGTAAAATACTCAGATAAGGAAGATATCAGAGTAAGAACTGAATATGATCAACAGGGGATATTCAAATTTGAAGTGGAAGACAAAGGGATCGGAATTTTAAAAGACCACCAGAAGGAGATCTTTGAACCATTCAAACGACTTGAATTAGAAGAGAAAGGGATTGAAGGATCAGGAATGGGCCTGGCGATAACCAAAGGACTTGTTGATCTTATGCACGGCAGGATAGAACTGGAGAGCGAACCTGGAAAGGGTAGTATATTCAGGGTAAAACTCCCCCTTGAAAGTACATCGGAAAAGATTGCTGTTGATGAAAATGAGGACATATCCGGGTATATCGGGGATAGAAAACGTATCCTTGTTGTGGATGATAATGATGCAAATGCAAAACTGCTGGTCTCAATACTTGAACCGTTGGGATTTGATGTCTGTTCCGTATCAAACGGTCATGATGCCATAAGAACGGTATATGAAAACAGACCTGATCTGATTCTTCTTGACCTGGTGATGAAGAAAATGGATGGGCTTAAGGTTATTGAGAAACTTAATGAAGATCCTAATCTGTATAAGCCCAAAATTATCGGATTATCGGCAAGTCTCACGGAAACTCCGAAAAAGAAGGCATTTATTAAGGTATCTGATGCATTTGTAGAAAAACCAGTAAATATTCCGGTTCTCCTTGATAAAATCAAATCAATACTATCTATTACATGGATAATTAAAGATGCCTCTGAAGGCCAAGGGAGAATTGAAAAAGATGTACTTGTAATCCCAAATAATGAAATACTGGATCTCTTACATCTTGCCTCCTGTAAGGGAGATTTTAAAGGGATAGAGGCAATATTAAGTTCTCTTGAGATAAATGGTGCATATAAACCATTTTGTAGACAGGTTAAAAAGTTTGCAGAAAGGTATGATGATCAGAAGATAATTGAGTATATATGGAGTTCAAAGAAAAGAGATGGATTCTAATATTCTGCCACGAGGTGCAGTTTTATTGGTTGAAGATGACCAGAGTTCATTAATATTCCTCAAAACAATACTTGAAGAGGCAGGATACAGGGTATATATCGCCAAAGACGGAGAGACAGCTCTTCGGAGAGTAAAATTTCAGGAGATGGATCTGGTATTACTTGATATAATTCTGCCGGGAATAGATGGTTATGAGGTCTGTAGAAGACTAAAAAGGAATCCATCAACACAAAATATCCCAATTATCTTCCTTTCAGCCCTTACAGACACATTTGATAAAGTTAAAGCGTTTATAACCGGGGGAGTCGATTATCTGATAAAACCGATCTCCCTGGAAGAACTATTAGCAAGGGTAGAGATACATCTAAAAATAGCCCGAAAAAAACGTGAACTTAATTATCATAATAAAATTTTGTCAGATGAAATTAATTACCTTCACGAGGTTGAAGAATCATTGAAATGGACCAATCAGCAATTAACTCTCATGAACAGTATTACAAGGCACGATATTCTTAACAAAATATCCATAATGAGAACGATTATTTATCTGGCAAAACTCGAATTTTCAGATCCGGATATTATGGTATTTCTTGATAAAATGAGGAGACTTACCGATGTTATTACATCTCAGATACAATTTATTAAACTATATCAGGATCTTGGGACCAGTGAGCCGGAATGGATTGATATAGAGAGTATTCTTACATGGGAGGCACTACCTGCCGTTATAAATTATCAGGCCGAATTACACGGGATAGAAGTATATGCAGATCGTCTTTTAAAGAATGCTTTTTTCAATTTACTGGATAATTCTATCAGGCATGGGGAAGTTGTCGATAATATCCGGGTGTTTTGTGAATATAGCGATGTGATGACTATCGTATGGGAGGATAACGGTGTCGGGATTCCGGATGATGAAAAAGAGAATATTTTTGAGAGAGGTTATGGAAAAAACACAGGTTTGGGATTATTTTTTGTCAGAGAAATTCTTGCAATAACCGGGATGAGTGTAGTTGAAACGGGTTATGAAGGTAAGGGAGCACGCTTTGAGATAAAGGTTCCAAAAGAAAATTACAGGTTAAGAGACCGGATACAATAACCTGATTCAGGAGGAATTTATGCCTGTTCATTCGAATAATATAATAAAAGGAACTATTCTCCTCTTCGAAGATCAACCTGGTATTCTTAGCCCCATCAAAAAAATATTGCTAGAGGCAGATTACAATTTAATACCCTCAAATAATATAGAAATTCTGACTGAAATAACAGATCAGATCCAACCAGATCTCATACTCTTTGATCTTTATATGCCTGATGCCGAGGTATATAATCGGTGCAAAACACTTAAGGAGAAGACCTCAACCAGGAATATACCGTTGATAATTCTTTCAGGTCTTAATGATCATGATATCAAGGTAAAGGTGTTCAAACTCGGCGCTGTAGATTTTATTGTCAAACCTTTTGCGCCTGAAGAACTACTTTCAAGAGTAAAAACCCACATAACCTCTTATCAGATATCTGGTGAATTGCTTAACAAAAAGAATATCCTTGAAAAAGAGATCACCGAGAGAAAAAAAGCTGAAACCTCCCTTAAATCCTCAAATGCCAGGTTAAACCTGATGAATGGGATCACCAGGCACGATATACTGAATAATATCAGGGCCATGGATGGGTTTGTTTATTTTGCAAAACGCGATATTTCAGATCCTGCTTTTCTCCCCGTTCTTGAAAAGATGGAGAGTATTATCAGTATCATTCAGTCCCAGATAGAGTATACCCGGTTTTTCCAGGATCTTGGAAGTATGAGTCCTGAATGGATTTCTATTGATAGTATACTCCCTAAACCAGAACTATGGGAAAACATCAGGTTTATTATTGAAACACATGATGTCCAAATCTTTGCAGATACCTCGATAGATAAAGTCTTCTCATATATCCTGAAAAGTTGGAAAGAATCCGGAAAAAATCCAATAAAAGTGAGGATTACTGATAAAATAATCCACGATAAGTATATCTTAATTCTGGAATCTGACGGATTAAAGATAAAAGCAGATGCAAAAGAAAAGATGGCTGATGGAGATTTGAGAACGGATGAATGGTTTGGATCTTCACGGATTAAAGATATTCTTTCTTTAACAAAAATAACCATTAAAGAAACAGAGCATGAGGGGATATATACCGGATATGAGTTCCATGTTCCTAAAGATTCCTACAGGCTTAAATCCATGCATTCGTCTGAAATGAATATTGAATTTAACCGGGAGATTGACTCACCTTACCCGGGAATAATATATGAGACAGACAGTAAATCTGATGTCATTGATACACGGATCAATCCTCCCTGGAAGATACTGATAGTAGATGATACTAGTAGTTCGATTCAGGTTATAAGGATGATTTTAGAAAAGGCCGGGTACCAGGTCATGATAGCAGGTAGTGGCGAGAGTGCAATAGAGAAGATAATATTAGATCCTCCTGATCTTGTTCTCATGGGTGTATTGATTCCGGGTATTGACGGATATGAAACATGCAGGAGATTAAAAGGACTGGATAATGTAAAGGATATCCCGGTGATCTTCTTATCCTGTTTATTCGGGACGATTGATAAAGTCAAAGCTTTCAGGAGCGGAGCGGTTGATTATATGATAAAACCGATTGATCCTGAAGAATTACTGGCCAGGATCAATACTCATCTTACAATTAATCACCTAAAGAGGCAGGTTGAACAAAAAAACCACGAATTGAGGTGTGAGATTCTGGTAAGAAAAGAGGTGGAATCAAGGTTGATAAAAGTTCAGGAAGAACTTGAAGAAGATGTAACTTCCCGGACTCATGAACTGGATGATACAAATAAAAAGTTAATATTCAGAAATATTCTCCTGAAAACCCAGCAGGAGACATCTCTTGATGGAATTCTGGTGTCAGGCGATGAACACCGAATACTCTCATACAACCAGCAGTTCTTACATATCTGGCAGATCTCTCCTGATATTTTGGAGAGAGAATCAAATAATATGATTTGGATGATAAGGGATAAGATCGAGGATTTATTATTATTCGACGAACTGGTTTTATACTATTCCGAGCATAAAAGCGAAAAGATTAGAAAAGAGATAAAATTAAAAGATAACAGGTACCTGGACTGTTACGGAGCCCCAATGATAGGTCTGAACGAAAAATTTTGTGGACGTGTCTGGTATTTCAGGGATATTACCAAACAGAAAAGGATTGAAAGGGAGATGAAGACTGCAATATTTCAGATTGATAAGGATCTGAAAATACTGGCCGATTTAAACGATCAGATAAGAAACCCTCTTTCAATTATGAGTCTGCTCGCAGATGATATTGAGACAGGAAAGAAGGAAAGATTACTTAAAGAGATAGAAAGAATTAATTGTTTGGTAGATATGCTTGATAAAGGCTGGATCGTTTCAGAGAAGGTCATGGAATTTTTGAGGAAACATTATGTTGGGTATGTTCAGGTTGATGAGTTGTGATATTCGAGATAAATAAAAAAGGTTATCCGAGTTCAACCGGGAATTAAGTACGCCTGAAAAACATAATAATAGTCTTCAAGCCCGGTTTATCAGATATTCTCACCAACGGAAATCAGATCATATATCCCAAAGTGGAGTATGATCAAAAACTTTTTTGCTGTATAACTTTTATTATTATATTATGAAGAAAATAGTATTTGCATTAATAATACTAATGCTTTTAACAATAACCGTATCAGCAACGATTATTGATATCTCAAAAGGATATAATGGTTCAGGGTGGGGAGTTTCAGTATATAGCCAGGATAAATGGAGTGGTTCTATTACAGGAGATGCAAATGTAACCAAATGGGAGGGTGATGGAGATGCTAACTATTCTGTGACAGGTGCAGAGATGTCACTATCTGCGAATATTAAAAAGGCGACGAACTCTACCAATCTGCTTAGGGTGGATATACTAAAGGATGGTAAAGTTGTAGATTCATCAAAAACAAACACCTCATACGGTGTTATTCTACTCCGGGTTCCTTTCAGTAACTATGAGTAAATCCCAATATTAATAGTAAAAACCAGACCTTAAGTTCTGCATAGATCCTTTTTTGATCTCCCTTTTTTTAAATAAGAAAGACTTAACCAATTTCAGTTCTCTACTACCATATGGTTTCATTAGATCAATTGCCCCGGATTGACAGGTTAATTCTTCTCACAGCCGGTTGTTTTATAATTCTGGCCGGACTTAAGATGAGTGGCGGGTTTATCGGCCCTTTGTTAATGGCCGTTTTTGTAGCTATAATCTTCTCAATAGTTTCACAGTGGTTGCAAAAAAGAGGGATTAGATCAAGAGTAGCGAGTTACCTGGCTTTTTTTATATTTATTACATGTCTGATAGGTGTATTAGCTATTGTGATGTATTCTGTAACCCCGTTGATAAGCCATATACCAAAGATAGAAGCTGGTATAACTTCTAACATGAATACACTTCAGTTATCCCTTTCAAAAATTGGTATTGATCTCTCGATGATTATTCCCGCAAGTCAATATTCAGGTTCACTCTCATCAATTTCGCCGGAGTTAATAAATTCAGTCATCGGCCAGGTATCAGCCCTGTTTATTGTTCTTTTTACTACCCTGTTTCTACTCCTTGAGGCAACAGTTTTTTCGAGAAAAATAAATTTTGTGCTGGGTTCGCATATGAATGAACTTGCAGACAAGATAACTGAATTTGGCTCAATTGTAATTGAGTATGTAATTATCAGAACAAAAGTAAATTTTGTAACCGGCGCAGGATTTGGCATTGCTCTCTTTTTCATGGGTGTACAGGATCCGTGGTTATGGGGGCTGCTGATGTTTATCCTGAACTTTGTCCCATATATCGGGTTTTTAATAGCACTTATTCCTCCTACACTCCTGGCACTGGTGGATATTAATCCAATGTCTGCACTTCTAGTAGTTATTATTGCAACCTTGATAAACACATTATCAGAAAATGTGCTCTTTCCTGAACTTGCAGGAAGGAGCATGCAATTATCGCCAGCTATAGTCTTTATCTCAATGGTCTTCTGGGGATATTTCCTTGGTGCTTCCGGAGTTATTGTAGCCGTTCCATTAACAGTACTCACGAAAATGATCCTTGAAAGTTTCCCGGAAACAAGGCGGTTTGCAATGCTCTTAGGAATCGGGGATAGCGATCAGAAGGATTACAATTGATTATCATCGCATAGCGGATAAGGAATTTTAATAATCTGTAACATTCCCTATTTGAACTATAATTCACAAGTTCATTAAGTAATTTCACATAGAAATATTATTAAACCTAATCGTAAAGTACAATTCATGAAACTGCTTCATGCATGTATCATTATCTCAGCGGTTCTCCTTGTTCTGGTAACCGGGTGTACAACCCAGAACCAGGCAGTAACGAGTACGAGTACCCCTGTGCCTACAACTGAACCGACATCAGAACCAACAGTTTTGCCGGATACAAGCATTCAGGCTCAAAATTCAACACCGATCACTGATCCCGTGCTGTTTGGAACATGGTACCTGAAACTTATGTCTGAGCAGAACGGGACCGCACTTGTACAGACGATTAACCCACAGATAACGGTATTTTTTGATGAGAATCTAAATATTAACGGAAACTCAGGGTGCAATAATTACAATGGAGTATATACCCTTACGGATAAAACAACCCCCTATGGGAAAGAGATAACGATTGGCACACTTGCTACTACAAAGATGATCTGTAACAACAGCGATATTGAAAACACCTACCTGCAGATCCTTCAGAAAGCGACAAGTTACCTGGTTAATGTAAATCAGGAGTTGTCAATTGTTGATAATGCAGGCAATACCCTGGTATATCAGAGGACACCATATAGTGAAACTGCAGTGCCACGCGGCAGTTAATCTTTTTATGAAAACAACATGATGGATTTCCCATCATGGATTTTTAGAGCCCGGGTTATCCGGCAACATAGTATAAATTGATTATTTTACTGGTTTTTTCTCATTTCAGTTCATAACCAGCATAAGTACTCCTATGGCCACCATAAGCACTGCAAACAACCATTGTAAGCTGGATGCTTTTATCCGGTGTGCATATCTTACCCCCACCTGTGCCATAGGTATTGTGGTTACTGCCAAAAGGATCCACTGAAGAAGATCGACATAACCGATCGAACTGAAAGGAAGCCCGGCGACTCCAAGCCCATTGTAAATGTATGCTATAACAGAACCGGCCGAGGAGAACATAATACATGCAGAAGAGGTTCCGATAGCATAGTGCATCGGGTACTTCAGGAGTATTACCAGTATCGGGACGAGAACAATACCGCCTCCAATCCCGGCAAGACCTGAAAGTACTCCTATCAGGAGCCCTACTGTAACATGAATCATGAGACCTTGCTTTATATCATAACCCGTGTATTCACGGATCTTAAAAACCATCCTGACAGCCATCAGGATAACAAGAAATGAAAAGAAGATACGCAGGATATCTCCAGGGAGATGAGAAGCCAGTGTTCCTCCAAGGAGGCCTCCTAATACTGCAGATATCCCCATTGGAATGACAGCCCCCCAGTATACGGTTCCTCTTTTGCTATGGCCATATGCTGCACTAGCCACTGTCGGGAAGGTTACTGCCATTCCTGTCCCAAATGCAATCCTCATTGCAAGGGTATTATCAAGTCCTGTGGATGAGAGCAGCCAGTACTGCACAGGAACCATGATAAAACATCCCCCTACTCCGAATAATCCTGATGCAAATCCTGAAAATGAACCGGTAGTGAGTAGAATCAGGGATGAGAGTAAAAAATCCATTTTATGTCAGGATGTGCTTAAGAGCCATTATTACTGGGTCTTTAAAACCGAACTGATAAACTCAACCGGTAACATAGTTTTTTCAGAGATCTGCTCATGGGATAATCCCTCATCTCCCAGGCGAATTACTATATGTTCCATAGACTCACCAACCTCAATGAGATTCCCATCAGGATCAAAGAAACGGATAGTTCGCTGATTCCATGGAGTTACCTGTATCCTGTGAAGAATTGGAATTTTTTTCTCAAAGATTTTATCAGCAAACTCCATTATCTCTTCTGTCTCAAAGTAGATCTCCTGGGCAGGTCTTTCAGGATTTGATACCAACTCTGTATCCGGATATAGAAGGGGGATAGCTATTTTTTTATCCCACAATGAAATCCCACAGGCAAATGTTACCAGTCCTCCGATATCAAGTTCAACAGGTAGATCGAAAAGTTCCAGGTAGAACTGTTTAGAGACAGAAATATCAGAACATAACAGGACAACCGAACGATATTGAATCATTTTATTACCCTAAAGCCTTAAAAGACAATATTTTTGAGAACTTATACAGGTTCTCATGTATAAGAGGTTGTATTCTTTGAGATAAATGTCAATTGGTTGCCTTCTGGTTTCGAGTGATTTGTTTATCCGGATTTAAACAATAATCAGAAAAATTACTAAAAATTTGCTACATACTGTCAAAATTCAGATCCATTTTTTATGCCTGAAGTACCATATCATCACTGAGGCAATAACTGCCATAGAGATCAATACCGACGGATATCCATAGGGATGCGATTTTTCGGGCATATTTTCAAAGTTCATACCATATATTCCGGCGATAAAGGATAAAGGCATAAAAATCGTGGTGATGACGGTAAGTACTTTCATTATTTCATTTGTGTGGTTTGCAATATTTGAGAGATATATGTCCATTAGACCTTCAATCATTTCCCGGTAAACATCCACATCTTCTGAAATTTTTACCCCGTGATCATATACATCACGAAGGTAGAGATGAGTAGTATTGCTGATTAACAGAGAATCAGTTCTTTCAAGTCGTATGACAAGTTCGCGAAGTGCCCATACAAGTCGTCTGAACCAGATCAGATCATGTCTGAAGTGTTGAATATTGCTGATAGCATCTTTTCTCGTGGCTTTAACAACTTCATCTTCAAGTTCTTCAATACGTTCTTCAAAACTTTCCAGAATGGTAAAATACCCGTCAACGATGATATCGATTATTGTATATGCCAGGTAATCTATGCCATAATCTCTGAATCTTCCTGTTGAACGCTGTATTCTGGATTCAATCTCCTTAAAAAGACCGGCGGATTCACTACAGGTAATAAGAATATTTTTTGTGAGGATGATACTTACCTGGTCCTTCCTGATATTAATTGAATCATTTTGTAAATTTGCCAGAACTATGAAGAGGTACTCATCAAATTCATCGATTTTGGAGCGGGTTTTGGTGTTTAAAACATCTTCAATAACAAGCGGATGAACTGAAAAACGTAATAGTACTCTTTCTATAAGGTCCACATCAGCAAACCCGCTGATCTGAATCCAGGCATTGCTGTCAGAAGGGACAATCTCAGGCAACTCTTCCGGAGTGACAGGATGAAATCCCGTAAAATCCTTATCTGAATAGATTAGAACACTGACACTTGTTGGTTCAGGACTTGTATTCCCTATATATGTAGGAGTACCCGGTGGAAGTCCGGTCTTATTTGTAATTCTTTGATTATTATTCAAAATATTCAATCCGAAGAATAAATAAAATCAGGAGATAAAAAAAGGTTACTGATAGGAGTATAATCCTGAGGTTATATATCAGACGGTTTTCTTATAATGCATTTTTATCTTGATTAGAAAGAACCAGATTATCATTCTCAGGCAAATGAAGAAAGGTTTTGATATGACGATGTCAAAGCATATCAAGTTAGTATTTAAGTACAATAGTGAAGATATCGGGATCCGGCCCTGGATTTCATATGGAAAAAGGGAGATTAGTGATCAACTGCTTTGCATTATGGCGGAACATCTATGTCTGTCTGTTCCACAATTCTTTGATTAGTAAAAATCCGTGAAACCATATGTGGTAAAGAATTACTCATCACTACTCTCCGTTCATATTATCATCTCTTACATAATATTCTGCATACATATCAATAGGACCGGCATAACATCCAGGATATAGGGTATGATTCGGAGTAATGAAAGTAAACAATCTGATGATAATCAGGATGCAATTTTTTCATTAGATATTCCGGATGTATATAATAGACTTAATTCGAATCCTTCAGGTCTTTCACGATCTGAAGCGGAACATCGGCTCACAGAATATGGAAAAAACACCCTGGTAAAAACAAGGAAAAAATCCATTTATATAAAATTTTTAGCAAATTTCACTCACATGATGGCAATTCTCCTTTGGATTGGAGGGATTGCGGCATTTATTGCAATGATGCCCCAGCTTGGAATTGCCGTCTGGATGGTAAACCTCATCAATGGTCTCTTCTCCTTCTGGCAGGAATTCAGGGCTGAAAAAGCTGCAGATGCTCTTATGCAACTGCTTCCCTTGAAAGTCCGGACCAAACGCGAGGGAATAATTCAGGAAATTTCTGCTGAAGACCTTGTCCCGGGAGATATAATAGTACTATCAGAAGGTGATCATATCTCTGCTGACGGGCGACTTATTGAAGCTTCCCAGCTTAGGGTTGACCAGTCTACTCTGACCGGAGAGTCGCATCCGGTAAAAAAAGTTGCCGACCCGATATACGATACTGGTTTTTCAAAAATTGAATATCCGAATCTCATATTTGCCGGGACAAGTATAGTATCCGGGACTGGCCTTGCTGTTGTAATTACAACAGGCATGAGTACAGAGTTTGGAAAAGTAGCTAACCTTACCCAGGGAATTGAAGGGGAAAAAAGTCCACTTCAGCAGGAGATGATTCATGTTACCAGGATGGTAACCATCGTTGCAGTAAGTGTTGGTATCCTTTTTTTTCTCATGCTGATAACACTCACGACTGTAACTCTTGCAGAGAGTTTTATTTTTGCTCTTGGAATGATTGTTGCCTTTGTTCCTGAAGGACTCCTCCCAACAGTCACTCTTGCCCTTGCCCGCGGTTCCCAACGGATGGCTAAACGAAATGCCCTTATTAAGCGATTATCTGCAGTCGAAACACTGGGTTGTACTTCAGTAATCTGTACAGACAAGACGGGCACCCTGACACAGAATGAAATGACAGTAAACAGGATCTGGATTCCTGGTGCATATTTCTCTGTCACCGGGGTTGGGTATACACCGGAAGGGGAGATACAAAATGATGAACCTGAAATTACTTCGGAAAAACTGGATGATTTATCCCATGTTCTGACTGCCGGAGTTCTCTGTTCTAATGCACGTCTGTTGGCACCGGATACAGGTTCACCGCAATGGACCGTTCTGGGTGACCCTACTGAAGCTGCAATTCTTATTGCTGCAGCCAAAAAGGGTATCCGTTATGAACAGGAGAACAGGACATATCCGCGTATCCGGGAATTTCCTTTTGATTCACGTCGGAAACTCATGAGCACCATTCATTTTGCAGAAGATGAGCAGGTTGTCTATCTGAAAGGTGCTCCAAAGGAAGTTATTGAACTTTCAATAACATATAAGGAAGAATCCGCCTTAAAACAACTAACTGAAGAAAAACGTGCAGAGATAATGGCGGTGAATGATTTATTTGCAGAACAGGGCCTTAGGGTTCTTGCAATTGCCATGAAAAAATTACCTGCAGATCACTTATATGAAAATCCTGAAGATGTGGAATATGATCTGACGTTTCTTGGTCTCGTCGCCATGATGGATCCTCCAAGGCCTGAAGTTACACAAGCGGTGCAGAAATGTCATCATGCCAGGATCAGAATCATTATGATTACCGGGGATTATGGCCTGACGGCAAAGAGCATTGCACGAAGGATTGGAATTATTACCGGGGATAATCCCAGGATATTAACCGGTGCAGACCTTGATCAGATGTCGGAAGATGAATTAAAGGAAGCCCTCAGTCAGGAAGTTATCTTTGCACGTGTAGCTCCTGAACATAAATTAAAGGTTGTTGAAACCATGCAGGCATCAGGTCATATAGTGGCTGTTACCGGGGACGGAGTAAATGATGCACCGGCGCTTAAAAAGGCAGATATCGGTGTTGCTATGGGAATATCCGGGACTGATGTTGCAAAAGAAGCAGCTGACATGGTCCTGACAGATGATAATTTTGCATCAATTGTCAGTGCAGTGGAAGAAGGAAGAGCAGTATATGCGAATATAAAAAAATTTGCAGGGTATATTTTTACCAGCAACACGCCTGAAGCAGTACCATTTATCCTTTTCGCTTTTAGCAAGGGACGAATCCCCCTGGCACTGGATGTAATGCCGATACTATCCATTGATCTCGGGACAGATATGCTTCCTGCCCTCGCATTAGGATCTGAACCGCCTGAACCTGGTATCATGGACAAACCTCCCCGAAACCTCAAAGAACATGTTATTACTAAAACATTATTGTTAAAGTCATATCTCTGGCTTGGATCAATTCAAAGTCTTGCTGTCATGTCTGCCTTCTTTTATGAGTATTGGACAAACGGGTACTGGGGGCAGATCTTTGATCTCCCTGCTGAAGGTCCTGTTTATCATTCAGCGGTAGGGATGGCGCTTGCAGCCGTGGTCACAACCCAGATCGGAAATGTTCTGGCCCAGCGAACCGAAAGAAGTTCCATCTTCTCAACAGTGTTTTTTTCTAACCCGATGATATGGGTGGGGATCGCAAGTGAACTCATCATAATATTCTTGATAATTTATCTTCCATTCTTCCAGAATATCATAGGAACCGCTCCTTTTCCCGTTGAAAACTGGATATTTCTGTTCGCCTTGGCTCCGGCACTGTTACTTGCTGAAGAATTAAGGAAAGGCGTTTTAAGGATGATTGAAAAGAGAAACGTGGCACGAAAATACACAGAAGGGATATCATGAAGATAATCATAATCGGTTGTGGACGGATGGGATCAGGGCTTGCACTCTACCTGGTACGTTCCCGTCATGATGTAACGGTTGTGGATAATGATCCAGGTGCAATTGATCGTCTGGGGCAGATGTTTAACGGGCAAATCATTCTGCGTGATGCACTGGACAAAGAAACATTCCACGACAGCGGCATTGAAAAAGCAGATGGACTTGCAACAGTCACGGGAAATGATGCCGTAAATATCGTTGTGGCCAGGGCTGCAAGGCAGATGTTTCGTGTTCCCAAAGTCGTTGCGAGGACACATGACCCGAGATATTCAGAAATATATCATAAACTAGGAATCCAGACGGTTACCAATGTTTCTCTTGGTATTGAAAGGATTTCCGAATTACTTACATTCTCTTACCTTGATATTATCCGTGGAATTGGCAATGGTGAAGTGGGCATTATAAGGTATGAAATTCACCCAATGCTTGCCGGCCAACAGGTAAAAGATCTCACAGTACCAGGGGAAATAATTGTAATATCCCTGACACGGAAGGGAAAAACCAGTATTCCTACTCTTGGGACCATATTTGAGAAAGGAGATGTAGTACATATTGCAGTTGAAGAACGGTCAGTCGATCGCCTTAAAAATTTCCTGCAGGTCACAGGAGGAGGATGATGACATTATCTGTTCTTATTGCAGGTGGAGGAAAGGTTGGCACATATCTGGCTAAAATCCTGTTGTCAGGAGATCACCAGGTAACCATCCTGGAAGACGGAAAAGAAGACTTTGAACGGTTACAAAAAGAATTTCCCGGTTCTGTATTAATGAAGGGGAACCCTACAAATCCCCATGATTTAAGTGTTGCAGGAATCAGAGCAGTCCAGGTTGTAGCTGCTGTGACACGGTTTGATGAGATGAACCTGGTTATCTCAAGTATTGCAAAATTTGAATTCAGGGTTAAAAGAACGATTGTAAGGGTGAATAACCCGAAAAATGCATGGTTGTTTACAAGAGAGATGGGTGTGGATGTCTCGGTAAACCAGGCTGATTTAATGGCCCATCTTATTGCAAGGGAGATGTCGGTTGTAGATATGATAACCATGCTCAAACTCCATACCGATGAATATTCACTTGTCGGGAATATTGTCTCAAAAGGTTCGTTTGCATCGGGAAAATCAATAAAAGACATTCATTTTCCACAGGAATGTGTGCTCTCCGCAATAATCAGGAATGGAAAACTGGTGATTCCAAAGGGCAATGTGGTTATAATTCCCGGTGACGAAGTGCTGGCTGTTATACATGAATCTGCTATTGAACAGGTTCGGCAGATTCTCCAGGATACTGTGTAAAAAATCTTATCATTTCTTTTTGCATAATCCGTTTAAGTTCATCTGTACTAACAATAGCCAAATCTGGCACTATAGACCAGAAATAATTAAAATTAAACCTGTCTTTCAAAATTTCTTTCGCTAATTTTTCATATTTAAACATCAGTAGGGTGTTTATGTTGATTTGATGCACAGATTCATAAGAACCAAGTATTCTGGTATCCACGGGCAAATCATCCCTTACCCTCCGGATATACCTGATATTTGACCTGATTAGATCCGGGGTAATTACCCCGGAGTGGGCTGATATCATAATATCCGCAGGGAGATCCATGATCATCTCAAGGGTTCTGATATAGATATCAAGACCCTCATAATCGATATATGGTATTGGATCTTCAACAAGATCGCCGATATAAAGAACTCTCTCTTTTCGATCAAAACAGATGGATGAATCAGATGTATGCCCTGGAGCGTAAATAAATTCTACCTCTTCGTCTTCAAAACAGATCCTGTTCTCAAAAGTCATAACCGGAAGACTAATGTTTACTTCTCCTCTGGTAAGTGAAAAGAGACGATTCAGATCAAACAGACCGCGTTCTGACATCCTTTTCCGACAGCAGATATGACCAATAATCAATGCCTCAGGAAAAGCACAATTCCCCCAGATATGGTCCCAGTCAGAATGTGAGTTGAAAATAATTAATTTCTGCGATATCTGTTTATCATTCAGGTAATCTTTTACAATATCCATGGATTCTGGACCCAGATGAGTATCACAAAGGAAAATAAACCGCTTTCCCAGGATAAGAACAATGGATATTCCATCATCAAAAGTTAGCATTCTTATTCTGGCTGAGACTTCTTTGATATTTATCATTGGATCTCTTCAAATCATTTATTATTCAATAGTAAAAATTACCGAATTTGTATTTAATAATTTATTTGCAATTAGGTGTTCAATGTGACATATATTACAATGTTTCAGTCCTGATTCCAGATATCTATTATTTATGCAATAAATGTATTTGGAAATCCACATATCTTTCATAAATATGTAAAAGAAAAGCATAAATGCTTTAAAGGTGTGGTAATATCTATGAATGGTTCAGTACCGACCAATGAAGAAATGGCAGCTTATGTTGGAAAGATGCCATGGTGGCTTGTCCTGGTATGGGGAATATTAGCGGTAATAATTGGAATTATGCTGGTATCACAGCCTCTTATTACTGCATTTTTATTGATTACCTTAATGGGAGTATACTGGTTTGTCGGAGGTATCTTCTCTCTTTTAAGTTTAATCAGTGACCGGACCAATGCAGGTTGGAGAATATTTATTGCGATAATAAGCATTATTGCAGGTTTAATCATAATGACCTACCCGCTATACAGTTCGTTAATTGTGCTGGAACTCCTGGTCTTTATTATTGGGTTATGGGCACTGGTTATCGGAGGAACCTATTTATATAACTCCTTTGCAAATAAGGATGCCGGGGCAGGAATTCTGGGCATAATAAGTATCATATTTGGTATAATACTGTTAATATTCCCGTTCGGAGCAGCTTATGCACTCCCGATTGTAGCAGGAGTAGTAGCATTGGTTGCAGGATTCTCTGCAATCATACTCTCTTTCCAGATTAAGAAGACACAAAATTCTTCATAATTTTTTTTAAAACAGGCAAATTGTAATCGATTAACGGTCTGTTATTTTTGATCTCATCAACCGAGTTAATTAGCCTCTCTTTCATTCTGAAATTACAGTCCTTTCTTTAAAGGACTGAAGTAACCGGTTATAAATAGGTTTATCGGCGATTAACGAATTCTACGCGCACGATTATCGAATTGTCGGAATATCACCCATGATACATATATATATAGGAAGAATATTTCAAAGGTGAATATACCTCTGATTCCCGGCTTCAAAAGAAAAGTTTCACAAAAATAAATTTTTTTTTAGTTATGTAAGAATTTGATGATTTAAAAACTGTCAAATCTTCGCCCTTTTGTAACTCAGGGCCGTAACTCATATAAATAAACGCTATTTCGAAACCTTTAATTCAATACTTACCGAATAAATCAATTACCACAACGGGTCTCATATGCCATGTGTGTGGTATTGCAACGCGAGCACTCTTGTGTCTGATCTTGAGCTACGCAGGAGATAGGTTTACATGGAAGAGATTGTATTAGGCATTGGTATTACTGCATTGGCGGGAGCTCTTGCCACAGTTGCCGGTGCTGCGGAAGACACTGAATCTGATATCGGATCACAGGGTGACCCGAATTCACAGGTCCAGCTGGCTCCGCAGATGGGTTATATCCACCGCATCTTTAACAAGGCAATCTCCGGTGAGCCACCGGCATACGGAGCCTGGTGCGTCATCGGGGCAGGAGTTGCCTGGGCATTGATGCAGATTAACTACAACCCGGCACTTGCTATTATTCTCGGTTCATTAATCGCGATATTCGTTCAGGGTATATATTGTACCTCCGGATACCTCGGTAGAACAGCAAGTCTGGCAAAGTTTCAACAGCCGGTGTACATTGATATCATAAAGTCACTTACACCAGTGACGATGGCACATGCGTTCGTCGCGATCTTTTGTACGGTCGCGATGTGTTACCTGATGGCATCAGCACTTCATCATCCGTTCGCTCTCCCCTTGCTAGGTTTAGTATGGGGTATTGCGCTTGGTGCCGCAGGCTCTGCAACCGGAAATCCGTTTTATGGAAAGGAGCGCCAGTACCAGAACCAGAAGTTCGGGGCAGGCGTACCGATTTCAGCATCGGGTAATATTGTCAGGTATGCAGAAGCAGGACAGCGTTCCTCCCTAGATAACGGATGGTTCACAACGAAATTTGCCGGACCAGCGTCAGGCATTTGTTTTGGGCTTATTGTGTTTCTCGAACTCTGGCGTACCGTGCTCTTTGAGAGTTTCGCCGGAGGTTGGGGAGCAATTATCATGGGAGTAATATTAATTCTGGTCTTCACATTCATCGACCGCTGGGTTGAGAAGTGGGGTCGGAAAACTTACGGACCATATACCAAAGAGGAGACCTCATCATGAGCGCACTTGGAGGTAAGGCATCCGGTGGAGAGGGAATAAACCCGACCGGATCAGTCGTAGGTATTATTATTCTCATAGTCTCGATCGCTGCAACATACGCACTTGGTTTTTCAATAATTCCACTAATCGGTATCATCATTGGTGGAGCACTAATCGGATTCGGAGTTCACTTTGTTCCGGTCGGCGGTGCTCCGGCAGCAATGGGGCAGGCCCCAGGTATCGCAACAGGTGTCGCTATGCTCGCCGCAGGAGCAGGTCTTGCAGGTCTGTTTGGTGGCGCATGGGCATATGAAACAACTGGAGGAGACTTTTTAGTCGCTATAGTTGGCGGTGCAGTTGGTGGGGGTCTTATGATGGCCATCACCAGTCTGATGGTAAATGCCACCTATGTCTTTGCAATGGGTATCCCTGCTGCATCAGGAAAGGTTGATAAGGACCCCATAACCGGTGATACATTCCCAGAATACAAATCCCAGGGAACAGAAGGACACGGTCTGCCGTTTATCTCCTTCTTCGGGGGAGTCATTGGAGGACTTGTTGCAGGACTTGGCGGTACTCTGATTTACATTGAACTTCTCAATGTCTACAGTACTGGTCTGCCCGTTATCATGCAGGCAGATGCAGCCGCAATACAGCCGCTGGCAGTCTCACTTGCAGGGATCTTCGCAATAGGATTCTTCCTGGTGAATGCAGTTCTGGCAGCATACAACATCACAGGTACAATTGAAGGGCCGCACGACCCCAAGTTCAAACGGGTTCCGCGGGCAATAATCGGTTGTGCTGTTGCATCAGCATTCTGCGGGTTTATCTCAATGCTGCTGCTCTTTAACACAGGGATGTGAGGAACTACCATGACAGTTAAAATGGAAGCATCAGCAGGGAAATTAGCACATAATACCCTGATGACCTATGGAATTATCATCGCTATTGTCGGTATCTACCTCACTTATCTGAATACTTTGACCGGTATCGCTGTCTTCTCCTTCTTCGGGGGAATTGGCGCTATCGCAGCACTTTGGTGGGGTTCTGACACAATTAAGCATCTTTGCAGTTACGGACTTGGAACAGGTGTTCCATCTGCCGGAATGATTGCATTCGGAGCCGGGGCTATTGCAATGATTGCAGGTACCAAATTCGGGCTTGCATCACCTATTGTAGTCCTGATCCTTGCAGCAGTAATCGGTGCTGTAATCGGATATGTAGCAAATAACATCATTAACATGAATATTCCGGTAATGATCACTTCACTTATCGAACTGGCCATTGTCGGAGCTATGACAATGCTGGGATTTGCCTCGATGTGCACCGGATCATTCACATTCAACGGTCTCGTTATCGGTGGCATGTCTCTCTCAATGGAACCTGCAACACAAGTTGCAGCAGGAGGGGCACAAACCTTTATGGTAACGGTTATTCCTGAATTTGCCGGTTCACTGATTGGAGGAGCCGCTCTGGCAGTGATCTTCTTCCTTGGTGCAATGGCACTTCAGCACCCGTTCAATGCATGTCTCGGACCAAATGAACAGCAGGACAGGACTCTCATGCTTGCCCTTGAGGTTGGATTCCTGTCTATGATAGTAGTTGCAGTGATGTCATATGTCTTCCTTGACCTTGTATCAGCAACTGTGGGCCTTGCTGTAGCCCTCATCGGCTGGTTCTATACATACAAAAAGTACATTGAACTCTCAAAGCGGGATGCATATGCCTGGCTTGATGCAAAGCCAATCATTGAAGTCGGAGGGGATCAGTAATGACATGGATTCCGGTCCTTCCAGATTTCGGTCTTGGGTGTGATGTATTTGCAGGATTCGTTACCCAGCAGGGTGAATCACTAGCACCAGTCCTGGACCAGGTAAACATGCTGGATAAAATCAGCGACGATATTGTCGGTATGCTCTCCGGAGAAGGAAGTTTCCTTGAAACGTTCCCTAACCGTGAGAAATCTCTGACATATGCCGGTGGTATCACAGCAATGTTCTATGGTCTTGCTGTCGGACTCCTGGTCGCCGGACTCATTGTTCTGGCCTTGATGTGAGGGGGAGAAAAATGGCAAACAAGAAATCACCAGCCAGTGGATGGCCAATTGTTCAGGGTGACTTTCATACAGGTGACCCAAACAGCCCAATTGCAGTAGTTACCATGGGATCCCACCTCGATGAGGCTGGAATATGCAGTGCTGGAGCAGCTATTGCAGGATCCTGTAAGACTGAAAATCTGGGTCTTGAAAAAGTAATTGCTAACGTAATCTCCAATCCGAACATCAGATTCGTTATTACCTGTGGTACCGAAGTGAAAGGACATCTCTCTGGTCAGAGTCTGATAGCCCTTCACCAGAATGGTGTTGACGGTGGAAAGATTGTAGGATCAAAAGGGGCTATACCTTTCATTGAGAACCTCTCCGTGGAAAACATAAAGCGTTTCCAGGAACAGGTTGAGTTCGTTGATATCATGGAAGCTGAAGATATAGGAGTTATTTCAGCCAAGATCAACGAGCTTAAAGGTAGAGACCCGGGAGCATTCGATGCTGATGCCATGATCGTTGAGATCAAGGATGAATCGGGAGGAGCATCCGGAGAAGAGGGAGGAGAAGTCAGACCAATGTCTGCCGAGGTGGCTCTCATTCATGCACGGATGAAAACCGTTCAGCGGATGATAACCGACATCGGATTCTACGATAAATTTGCTGCCGGAGTTTACGGTGGAAAAGTAGAAGGACTTATGATCGGGCTTGTCGTCTCATTTATTATAGTAGGTCTCCTGCTTGTGAATCACGGGGTGAGTTAAATGTCAGATGAGAAGAAATCAGGACCCATCCGTATGGCTGCTATCGAGGCCATCATGACTGACATTAAGTACAAGGGACAGATCCTTGCACGAACCAACAAGCTTGAATCTGGTATCATGGGCTCTGGTATCATCGGATTTACTATTGGTCTCGCTGTAGCCCTTATCCTTGTAGTGCCTGTTCTGTTGGGGGTTATCTGATGGCAGATAAAGGAGAAGCAGCATCAGGCTGGCCTATCGTCCAGGGTGACTTTCACACAGGGGATTCAAAAAGCCCGGTTGCTGTAGTCACCATGGGATCTCACCTTGATGAGAGTGGGATATGCACTGCCGGAGCAGCTATTGCAGGATCCTGTAAGACTGAAAACCTCGGACTGGAGAAAGTTATTGCAAACGTTATCTCCAATCCGAATATCAGATTTGTAATTACCTGTGGTACAGAAGTCAAGGGTCACCTTTCTGGTCAGAGTTTAATTGCTCTTCATCAGAACGGGGTGGAAGGCGGAAAGATCGTCGGATCAAAAGGAGCAATTCCATTTATTGAAAACCTTACCGCAGACCATATCAAGAGGTTCCAGGAACAGGTTGAACTCGTTGACATCATGGAAGCTGAGGATCTCGGGGTTATTTCAGCCAAAATAAATGAGCTCAAAGCCCGTGATCCAGGTGTATTCCCTGGTGGTCCAATGGTTGTCGAGATCAAGGAAGAAGGAGGAGCTGGACCAGTCTCTACTGCCACAGCAAACCCGCAGTTCCTTGAGATCGAATCAAAACTGGATGCAATCGAGAAAAAGCTTGAATTTGTCGAGGGTGAGATTGCCCAGCGTGTCGGCCGGAAGGTCGGGCGTGATATTGGTATACTATACGGTATAGTCGCCGGCCTTACGACATATATAATCATTACGGAATTACTCCCGAAACTGCTAGAGATACTCGCAAAATAAGAGGTGATAAACCATGTTCATGTTTGAAAAGGAACAGACGGTCCTTGACTTCAATGGATACAAGATCGGAGGACAGCCGGGAGAATACCCGCGTGTCCTTGGTGCATCGATATTCTATAACAAACACGAGACCGTGCTTGATGAGCACACAGGAAAGATTGACAAAGCAAAAGCAGAAGCACTATGGAACCGGTGTCTTGAACTCTATGATATAACCGGTCACTGGTATTTCTGTCAGATCATTGGTGAATATCCGGAAGCCTTCGATTCATATATCGACTGGTTCTGCGGTATAGATGATCAATTCCCGTTCCTGATGGACTCTTCTGCACCTGAAGCCCTTGCCCATGCATGTAAGTATGTAACAGAAATAGGGGTTGCAGACCGTGCAGTATATAACTCAATTAATGGGTCCATCGGACCGGAGAACATGGAGGCACTCAAGAACAGTGATGTAAATGCAGCAATAGTGCTTGCATTTAATCCAGGTGACCCAAGTGTTCGCGGGCGTGAAAAAGTGCTGGCTGAAGGTGGCGTTGCCGGTCAGGAAAAATCAATGATCGGTATTGCAGAAGAATGCGGTATTACCCGCCC